>SNRY01000062.1_pt1 | contig 45108 bp, 35 predicted proteins | sample 4693421 | NCBI WGS metagenome assembly SNRY01 (sample SAMN11003215, study PRJNA524138) | termite gut metagenome | isolation source: Bacteroidetes bacterial symbionts from single cell of protist host amplifed... | host: Streblomastix strix ... | reverse complement strand
GAAGGGCTTTTAGAAAAACTTGCTGTTTCTCCAAAAAGTTGCTCAATCATTTGAAAGCTTTTAAGTTAGCTTTCTTTTATATCAATTATGGATATGTATAAACAGCATACTTTTTACATCACCACCACTATTTGAACTTACCAAGGTCATCAGAAAGCGTGCTTCTCTGCGTCCGCCCCTCTTCTTGTTTGTTCACCATGAGGATCCCAATTTGTTGTACTGCTGAATGACGTGATAGACTTTGCTTATGCTCACACCTAATACAGAGGCTATTTCTTCCGCTTTTTTCCCATTATTGGTTTGTACTGCTGTGATGATTTGCCAATCGCGAAAAGCACGCAGGTCTTTCTGTACGGACATGTATTCAAACAATTCAGTATCGCTCAAATGCGGTACCGTCTTTAAATGTTTCATTTTACTTCATTTTTGCAAAATTACAACACTTTATCAATGAAAACAACTTTATTTCAGCTTATCTGATAGCGGTTTAGTATAACATAACTTTTTTTTCTTATTTATAGGATTACTAAAAATTCATTTTATTCTCTACCTGATTCTTTCAATTGACATGAAGTCCAGTTAATACCAATTTTTATAATTGGGTCAAAATTACTCAATAATTTTTATAGATTGCAAGAAATATCTATACCCACTTGCATACCCATTTATTAATGTTGTTTTCGCCCATTATCTAAGTCCAAATGACCCCCACGCATCTCGTTTGTTCTCCGTTTTATGAAGATTCCCCTCAATCATTTGAAAACCTGTCCGTTTGGCGCAATTATGCCGATAGAACAATTAATAAACAAGAAATATGGAAACAACAACATCTAAAGAACGCGTGATAGTGTATCTATCAGATTATTTATCATTTTCGCCGTATTAATCCTATCCGTTCTGATGATACAAATAACGGAAGTCAATCGGGGTTCTTTCGCCCATCACGTATAGGCAGCTATCCATGCGCTTTTATTGGTCATTCTACATATCGTTTCCAATTGGCGCACATTAAAGTCTTACTTCAGACGGATGTAAGAAAAGGATTTAAAAAGGTATTTGAAACTTCCGGTTTCGATGAATCTTTCTTATCGTTCTCTTAGCGGTTTGTAAATAACCAGAGGCGTATTCGAGGGGCTTCTTCGGGCATCTATGTCCGCTTTGCAGACGGTCATGGAGCGGGGAAGAATCGGAGAGTGATCGGACAAAATACGGATATAAGCCCTAAGCACGTGCATAGGAAGCTGATAATTGCCACGAGTTAATCACATTCTGCCACAAGGTGTATATTTAAGATCGTATCTTGCTTATATTCAGATTATTAAAGAAATATAGACCTTTCAACTTCCCTTTTGATTCTTAAATCACCCTTGTAGTCAGCATATCGTTTGGGACAGTCAGCAAAAAAGATTTCAATTTCCTATATAGCAGTCAAAATATCGTATAACCAAATCTTTATCTCGTCATCCATAAATAAGTTACCTCTTTTGATTTACACTCTGTCTGAAATAGGGATTCTTTATCGCCTGTTTTTCTAACAAGTCGATGGGACGTTTGAAAATGTCCTGTAACGAGAACTTAAAATCAAAATAATTATCTGCGTAATTTTCTACCGGAATATCTTCAAAAGCGACAATTAAGTCCACACCACTATCCTTGTTGAAGGTATCTGTCAACACTGAACCAAAAACATACAGCTTTTTCACATTGTATTGTTTGCAAAGATTTTCAATTTCTTTTATGTATGGAGATAATCGTTCTAATTCTTATATCGAACTCACCTTTGTATGAAAAAAGTATAGAGAAGAACAAAGCTAACTTAGAATCAAAAACAGCCTCGATTCTCCCCCAAATAGAAGAAGGTATCGCTCAAAATAATCAAACTCTGGGGGATGAAACACCAGTCTGAAACAATCTCAAATCGGCGATATTGGAGGCTTATCATTAAAAAGATAAAAAATACCACATTGATGGTATTTTATTAAAAGATAATCTCCTCTACATTTGTATCGGTTTTAATAAACGAATTTTAAGGCATGTCAAGAATATTTTCAATATTAATAAAAAGAGAATTAGCGATTCTGCTTTTATATAGAGGAGATCGATGTTTACATCATATATTTTGACAAAGTGATCGCATATATCATTAATTCTAATCCGTATATTATTATAAACAAATTAATAACAAAGTGAGTATCCTTCTCTTCCGACAGCAATTGGTTTCGAAGGATACTCACACTAAAAATTATTTTAGATATGACAAAATTATTCCGTTTTTTGGGGAATTGCAAGCGATTTCCAATTTATTTTCATAAATTATTCGTTTCGAGAATGTTGATCATTCTATTGCTGTCGTCTTTTGCCTTCCATGCAAATGCACAAAGCAGAGTTCTTGAAGGATATGTTTATGATTCTTATTCTAAGCAAGCTGTTATTGGCGCGACGGTAATAGCAATTGAAAGCCGTAACTCCAATGGTACGGTAACCGACATTAATGGAAAATTCACACTTCGTGTTGACCACGCACTACCGCTCACACTTCAGGTTTCTTACATTGGTTATAAAACTGGGGAAGTTATTGTTTACGAACCTTCCGGTATTACTATTGAATTATCTGAAGATGTGAACAAATTAAATGAAGTCGTAGTGATTGGTTATGCACAATCGTTAAAAAGCGCAGTTACTTCCGCCGTAACCACGGTTAAAGTTGACCAGATTGCCAATGTGCCCTCTGCAAGTATCACCGAGAAATTACAGGGCGCTGTGCCGGGTCTGCTAATATCAAGGGATACCGGAGCACCTGGGGCAGGTTCGTTTATTCGCTTGCGTGGAGCTACCTCGCTCGGAGGCGGATCCCCTCTTTACATTATAGATGGTGTCGCTACCACGGGAAGCTCGCAACGGATCAACTTATCTCAAGACGCCGACCCTCTGGCAGAATTTAATCCCGATGACATTGAAACGGTAACGATATTGAAAGATGCAAGCGCAACAGCGGCATACGGTGCGCGGGCAGCCAATGGAGTTATCCTTATTACCACCAAACGAGGCGCACGCAATTCTCAGACGCGAGTGAGATTCAAAGCAGAAGTAGGATTGTCAAAGTCTGACAACCTTTGGCCGTTGACCACAGGCCCCGAACATGCCGAAATAGTAAACGAAGCATACAAAAACGACGGGTTATGGTCGCAAAGACCATTCCGTCCGGTAAGTGAGGGCGGTATTGGGCTTCCCGAAGAACAAGGCACTTATGACCGTATAGACGATGTGTTTCGCACAGCCCTCCAACATACTTATAATCTCTCTATTACCGGAGGTGATGTAAAAACGAACTTTTATATCGGCGGCGATTATACCTTTCAGGAAGCCACTTTGAAATTGGAAGATTTCGAACGCTATGGCCTGCGTATCAATATAGACCACTCCATTACAAATAAGCTGAAGATAGGAACAAGCAATGTCATCTCCGTTAACCACCGAAGTAATGTGAAAGTAGGCGATGGTCCTGCCGGTTTCTTTCAAGCGTCTTTGCATACGCCCACTTTTTTGCCCATATACAAAGAAGACGGTAGTTTCAACGCAGCAGGAGCCTTTAACAACCATATCGCTATACTGGAAAATTGGGACGGCGGCTCAAAAGGTTTTCGTGTAACGAACAATTTTTATGCTAAATATGAAATCCTAAACGTTCTTTCTTTCAAGTCTTCGTGGAGCAACGATCGCAACAGCGGACACGATACCTACTATTACAGTCCCCTGATCAGTCAGGGTTACCCCGACGGCGCGGCTGAAAGCCAAGTAGGTATTTCCAACCGTTTTTCAACAGAACAAACCTTGAACTATCTGCAATCATTCGCTAAGCATACCGTATCGGCCTACGCAGGTTGGGCATATCTGAAAAATACCAGCGAAAATGTGTCAGTGTCCGGCAAAAATTTTGCGAGCGATGCTTTCAAACGGGTAGCTTCCACGGCTACGCAGTCAGGTTCTGCCAGTGGTTCAGGTTCAGGTCTAATCTCTTATTTCGGCGGCGTCAACTATTCGTATGCCAATCGTTATAGTGTGGATGCTACTGTGCGTAGGGACGCTTCCTCTCAATTAGGTGCCGACAATCGCGCGGGTTATTTTCCTTCTATCGGTGTAAGTTGGAATCCCATCAACGAGGTCTTTTTCCCAAAATCAGATATTATCAACGATTTGCGTCTGAAAGGAAGCTATGGTCTAGTCGGCAATATTTCGGGCGGTAACGCGCATTTGGGTTTATGGAGTGGTGGCAGCGTTTATGACGGACAACCCGGTCTGGCTCCATCCCAATTAGGTAACCCTGCACTGAAGTGGGAATCTACCCGGCAATGGAATGTAGGAATCAATACCTCCCTGCTGAAGAATCGCTTAGATATAGAATTGAACTATTATGACAAGTTTACATACGGTTTGCTGTTGAACGAAGCACTTCCCGGAAAGACAGGCTTTTCCTCCGTAACTAAAAACTCCGGTGAGATAAGCAATAAGGGATATGAATTTTCGCTTACATCACTGAATGTTCGTGGAAAAAAATATTCGTGGAGAACTATCTTTACAGCTTCCCGCAACATCAATAAAATAGTTAAACTCCCTGTTGAACAGTTGAATGCAAGCTACGGTTCCATTGCCAGAGAAGGCTATCCTTTACATTCGTTCTTCTTGTACGATTATAAGGGAGTTGACCCTGTAACCGGTGACGCCGTTTACGACGATTGGACAGGCCCTGACGGAAAACCCGATGGAGTCATCAGGGAGGAAGACAAGAAGATATTCGGAAATGCCTGGCCCCTTGTGGAAGGTATCTTGAAGAATACGCTGACATATAAAAATGTTGTACTGGACTTTAGTTTCTATTATAAGTACAAGTATCAGGTGTTCAATTACACGCGCTCGTTCCTCGAATCCGGTGGCACACGCACGCTTAGCCGTAGCATACAAAAAAGCTCGGTAAACTATTGGAAAGAAGAAAATAAGGACACATACAAGATAAATGGAGGTGGCTTGATCACAGAGGTATTACCTCGTCCGAAATCTACAAAAAACCCTGATGGTTCTACAAACTACGAACAGCGTTCGACCCGTAATCTGGAAGACGGCTCTTTCATTCGTTTGCAGAACGTTACGCTCTCTTACACGATTCCCCGCACATTGTCGTCACGTCTTAAAATACAACAAGCCAGACTGAATGTCACCGGTACGAATCTATTGTTATTGACCAAATATACGGGACCCGATCCTGAAGTTAATGCCGGTAGTGGTATCGTGCAGGGACTTGACTTCGGTACGCCTCCTCATCCCAAAACCGTATTATTTGGAATAGACATCACATTTTAACTTTAACAAAAGGAATAGAAATGAAAAAATATAGTAAGAAAAATATAAAAGTAACAGCGATGAAAAAATATATAGAGTTTATAAAGAATAAAGCTGTTTACGCTTTGTTCTTCACTGCCTTGCTTGCCTCCTGCGAAGATCAGTTGTTGGACTTCCCGCCGCAAACGCAAATTGAAGACGGCGACATCATTATCAGTCAGTCTTCTGCCGAAAAAGCGCTTGTTGGTGTATATGCCTCTATCAGAGGTATTTCAGGTACGGCAATCTTGACGTATGAAACGGCTGCCGACAATGTGATCTTAAATAGTTTGCGAACGGTGGTAGTTCCGACCTTGAGATCCGACGGCGGCGTTACAGGAGGAGCCGATCGTACGGGCGGCGGTGGATATGGCAGTTATTACAGCCTCATCAATCGGGCAAATCACGTCATTACTGCTGTAAATAATTTGGATAACAGTTTGTTTAAGACAGGAAGCAAGGAAAAAATTCTTGCCGAGGCTCACACGCTTCGCGCTTTTGCTTATTTTGATTTGGCGCGTACATACGCCAATGTGCCTATCATCTTGAAACTTTCTACGGCTACCAATCAATTAGGTATAGAAAAGAGTCTCAAGGCCGATGTTCTCAAACAGGTAGAAAGCGATTTGGATATAGCTGAAAGTAATTTGGAAGGTACCAATTGGAATGTTAATAAAGGGAGGGTATCCATTTGGGCTGTTTATGCTTTCAAAGCACGCCTCTACCTTTACCAAGAACGTTGGGCGGAAGCCGAAACTTATGCGTCCAAACTTATACTCAATTCCGAATTAAAATTGACGAATTTAGAAGCAGGTGATAATTGGTTTGAAACACGTTTTTCTTCCGAAGGAATATTTGAGGTGGCTTGCAGTACTACTGAAGGAAATCCTGTCCGTTCAAATTTTGCTACATCTGCCGAAGGCGGACTTGGAGATTATAGTGCAAACCCTAACTTCGCCGAGTTGTTGAACGACCTGAATCTCGGAGGTAAAAGGTCTATTTATTTGAAATACGAGTCCTCCATAACCGCTTGGTTAATACGAATATATAATAAGTCCGACCGTTCGTCGTCCGTCTTTCTTTTCCGTCTTGCCGAGCAATATCTGATACGTGCCGAAGCTCGTTTGAAGAAAGCGAGTTCTGACATACCGGGCGCAATAGCCGACATCAATGTGATTAAAAGCCGGGCCAGCGTACCCTTGCTCAACACATCGGGTACACTAAGCAAAGACGATTTGCTATTGGTTTTGGAAGACGAAAACCGTTATGAATTTGCCTTTGAAGGACACCGTTATCCGGATGTTATTCGAACCGGGCGGGCGGGAGATGTGTTTGGCGCTTTGAATCCGGTGTACAAAGATTCTCGTTACTGGGTGGTTCCAATTCCGACGAGCGAGTTAAAAGATGACCCGGATCTGGTGCAAAATGGAGATGGAGTGTATTAAAATCAAATGATAAATGTTCGTTGTATGAAACAATTTATAATTCTACTATTCGTATGTTGTGGCGTTTTTGCCCATGCGCAAAAACCCATCCAGATTGAACGCTCGGAAACACGGCATGGACCGGAAAAGGGATCCTTGGTGATCATTGGCGGAGGAACTGTCGTTGCCGAGATATGGGATAAAATTATCGAACTTGCCGGAGGGCAGGAGGAGGCTCGTTTTGTAGTTGTCTCCAATGCTTCGGGTGATAGAGAAGAAGATTACCATTCGGCAACATTAGATACGCTTTCGCGCAGATTAGGTGCTGCTAAAGTAACCCGCTTCCATTTAAAAAACATCCGGGAAGCTAACGATGAAAAGAATCTGGAAGTCTTAAAGCAGGCTACGGGCATTTATTTCAGCGGAGGCAGACAATGGCGTATCTCCGATGTGTACCTTAATACGCTGGCACATCAGGAATTTCTGAATCTTTTGGCGCGTGGCGGCGTAATTGCCGGATCATCAGCGGGTGCAAGCATTCAGGGTTCATTTCTGTGGCGTGGAGATACGAAAACAGCTAATATATTGATTGGCGACCATACCCAGGGATTAGGATTCCTACGTAACTCTGCCATTGATCAACATATCTTGGTACGTAACAGGCAATCTGATCTTCAGGACTTCCTGAAAGCCGCTCCTCATTTTATTGGTATCGGTCTTGATGAGTCGACGGCTGTCGTAGTCATCAAAGACGAATTGGAAGTGATTGGCAAGTCGTATGTCGCTATTCACAATATTGAATCAAACCCTTTCTTCTTTCTGAAAAAGGGTCAAAAGTTCGATCTGAAAGAGCATAAATTAATACGACCCCCGAGGTCTCAAGCACCTGTGGGGAGAACTCCAAATCAACAGAATAGAACTCCTGTTCAACCATAAAAATAATTTATAGAATACATATATTTTCTATTCAAATAATCAATAAAAGAATTATGAAGTATTATTTTTCACTAATTGTTGCATTCGTATTAACGGTCGTCAGCTCTGCTTCTGTTTTGGCAGCAGATTCGAACGATCTGCCGAAGCGTTCCGGATTCAATGAAACAACTCTCGCCTCCAAAGCTACTATCTCTGAACCAAAGATCGGAGAATATACAGTCGGAGATGATTACTTTCTTGCCAACTATGCGCAGCTTATCCAATATTGGGAGAAACTGGCCAAGGAATCTGACCGTATAAAAATTGTAGATATCGGGGAAACTCCGGAAGGTCGTACAATGAAAATGGCCATTATTACTTCTCCCGAAAATCACAAGAATTTGGCGCGTTACAAGGATATCTCCGTGCGTCTGGCAAAGGCTGAAGGACTCACTGACGAAGCGGCACGCGCGCTTGCTTCTGAGGGAAAAGCAGTCGTCTGGATTGATGGCGGATTGCATGCTACCGAGGCTATTAACTCGCAGGCTCTTTTTATCGAGGCGTATGATCTTGTCAGTCGCGACGATTCAGAGACGTTGCGTATTCTCGATAACGTCATTCTGCTCTTAGTTCCGGCAAATCCGGACGGAATGGATCTCGTGTCCGATTGGTATATGAAGGAAAGTGATCCCAAAAAGCGTAATATGTCCATCCCGCGTTTGTATCAGAAGTATGTGGGTCATGACAATAACCGGGATTCGTATATCGCCAATCAACTTGAAACGGAAGCCATTAACCGCCAAATGTATATAGAGTGGATTCCACAGATCATGTACAACCAGCATCAGACCGGACCTGCCGGCACGGTTCTTTTCATGGCTCCTTTCCGCGATCCTTTCAATTATAACCACGATCCGCTGGTTCCCATCGGCATTGATTTGGTCGGCTCCGCTGTTCACAACCGTTTCCTTGCCGAAGGAAAGCCCGGAGCGGTTATGCGCAACGCGGCTTCCTATTCAACCTGGTTCAATGGCGGAGACCGAACGACGGTAGGATTTCACAATCAGATAGGGCTTTTATCGGAAATTATAGGTAATCCTACACCTATAAGCATCCCGCTGATTTCGTCAAAACTGCTTCCTAACGGCGATCAACCTGCACCAATTGGTCCACGGCAAGAGTGGCATCAACGCCAGAGTATTGAATATGTTATCACCGCGGATCGTGCGATCTTGGATCTCGCGGCCAAGTTGCGTGAAGATTTTCTTTACCGCATTTACCGGATGGGCAAAAACTCAATCGAGCATGGCAGCCAGGATTTCTGGACGTTGACACCCAAACGCATTACCGAATTGGATGACGCTTATGCCAAGGAAAGAGATGAACAAAGAAGGAATAATGCCAGGGCGCAGCAATCTCCGGCGGCAGGTGGATTCGGACGGAATCAGGGCATCCCGGTCAAATATTGGGAGCAGTTGCATTCTCCTGAAACACGGGACCCTAGAGGCTATATTATTCCTTCGGATCAAGCTGATTTTCTGACGGCGACCAAGTTCGTCAATGCCCTCCTGAAAGCCGGAGTAGATGTGCATCGTGCGACAAAAGCCTTTCAGGTTGCAGGAAAAAACTATCCTGCAGGATCTTATGTAGTAAAAGCCGCACAGGCTTTCCGTCCCCATTTGCGCGACATGTTTGAACCACAGAATCACCCGGATGATTTGCAATATCCCGGCGGACCTCCCAGACCTCCTTATGACATCGCCGGCTATACCCTTGCGTTTCAGATGGGAGTACAGTTTGATCGTATTCTTGATGGATTTGATGGTCCGTTTGAGAAAATATCTGGCTTGCTTAAGCCACCGGCAGGTAAAGTCAATCAGAATTCGGGCGCTGTCGGTTATCTGCTCAGTCATCAGGTTAATGATGCTTTCACCGGTACGACCCGGTTGCTTAGCGCCGGTGAAGAAGTCTATTGGCTGACAACTCCGTTGACCGCCAATAATAAGACGTATCCAACAGGTACAATCTATATACCTTCCAAATCCTCTACGCGCGCTCAATTGCAGAAACTCGCGGACGAGGTGGGATTGAGCTTCGATGCCATTTCAGCCAAGCCCAAGGGTGATGCCCTTAAAATTCGCCCTGTAAGGGTTGGATTGTGGGATCGCTACGGCGGCTCCATGGATTCCGGCTGGATACGTTGGCTATTAGAACAGGCATTTCCATTTCCTTTTGAAGTTGTCTATCCATCCACGCTTGACGCGGGTAATCTGAAGAACAAATACGATGTATTGATCTTTCCGAAAGGAGCTATTCCACAAGTTAGTACCGACGATTTTCAAGGTTTTCAGCGACAGGGTGACGGTTCCTCCAATGTTCCGGATGAATATAAGAACCGTGTCGGAACTGTTACCGCAGATAAAACGGTGCCTCAATTGCGCCGTTTTGTTGAGGAAGGTGGAGTTTTACTGGCGATCGGCGGATCAACGAGTTTTGGCGATCACCTCGGTTTGCCGATTACCAATGCGTTGGCTGAAATCAATCCGGACGGTTCCGCAAAAAGATTTCCTTCCGATAAGTTCTATATACCGGGTTCTGTCCTGCGGGTGAAGGTGGATAACACCGTTCCCATTGCGTATGGTATTCCGGAAGATTTGGATATAATATTCAGTAACAATCCTGTATTTCGGTTATTGCCTGACGCGAAGCTGAAAGGGGTGAACTCGGTCGCTTGGTTCCCCAACCCGGAGCCGCTTCGTAGCGGTTGGGCGTGGGGGCAGCATCATCTTAACGGAGGCTCTGCCATCGTTGAAGCCGCTGTGGGAAAGGGCAAGGTATTCCTTTTTGGTCCCGAAATCACGTTTCGCGCACAGCCGCACGCTTCCTTCAAATTCTTGTTTAACGGTATCTATTATGCGAAGGCGACTCCCACAAAACTGTAGTAACAAAGATAATATAACAACTAAATTACAGCTATAATGGCAAAGACGACAGGTAGCTTGTTTACACATCTTACATGTGTGGAATGTGGTAAAAATCATTTAAGAAATGAATGGAATACCGTTTGTAAAGATGATTCATGTAAGTCGATCTTATCCGCTCAATACGACTTTGGGAGTAATAAACTCTCAAAGGAGGAATTGAAAAACAGATCCTCTTCTTTGTGGCGTTACAAGGAATTTCTTCCTGTATTCGACGAAAACAATATTGTCACGCTGGGGGAAGGTTTCAGTCCGATATTGCGGCTTCTGAATCAACGTTCATACACAGAAGGCAAGCAATTGCTGCTCAAAGATGAATCAAACAATCCTACCGGGTCGTTTAAAGCCAGAGGGCTGAGTCTGGCTGTCTCCAAGGCAAAAGAATTAGGAATTGATACGTTCGTCATTCCTACCGCCGGCAATGCCGGCGGAGCCTTGGCGGCTTATGCCGCACGCGGCGGATTGAAAGCGCATATCTTTATGCCCAAACTCACCCCCAAAGCATTTAAAGACGAAGCCCGTCTCTTTGGCGCCGAGGTGACGGAAATAGACGGTAACATAAGCGACTGCGGAAAGATTGCCAATGCACTGGCTGTGGAAAACGGATGGTTCGACGTCTCAACTCTGAAGGAGCCTTATCGCCTTGAAGGAAAAAAGACGATGGGCTACGAGATTGCCGAGCAGTTGGATTGGACAGTTCCCGACGTTATCTTCTATCCTACCGGAGGGGGTACCGGAATCATCGGTATCTGGAAGGCTTTCAATGAATTGGAGCAATTGGGATGGATTGGCAGCAAACGTCCGCGAATGGTTGCTGTGCAAAGCGAAAGTTGCAATGGTATTTATACGGCTTTTCATCAAAAGGAGAGCCGTTCGGCGTATAAAGATGGCGGTTTTACGATTGCCAATGGGTTAAGAGTACCCAAACCCTATGCCGACAAAGTGATCTTGAAAGTATTACAGGATAGCAACGGTCATTCGATAAGTGTCAATGATACGGATATATTGACGGCTTTACGTGAGTTAGCAGCTCATGAAGGCTTGCTGGTAGCGCCGGAAGGAGCCGCCCTATGGCACGCCTACAAAGTATTGAATCAAGCAGGCTGGATAAAAGAAGGGGAAACCGTTTTATTACTGAATACAGGGAGCGCTTACAAATATCTGGAAAATATAACGAATACATAAAATGAAGCTTCATTGGCAAATACTTCTGGCGCTTGTTCTCGGTGTCATCTCCGGCATTTTGTTTCCGGGAATAACACCTTTTGTTTCCTGGATGGGCGATTTGTTTATGAACGCCTTGAGTATGCTGATCGTTCCTATTATCTTTTTCTCCATTGTCAATAGTATTTCCGGCGTTCAGGATTTCGGAGCCGGATTGAAAAGGTTAGGAATCAAAACAATGGCATATTATTTGCTTACCATGCTGATTGCAGCCCTTACCGGCTTGGCATTGGTCAATCTGATAGAACCGGGAGGCAATGTGCAGGTAGGAAGCGTCGCCGCAACACCCGACAACCTGGGGCAGTCTTCATTACTGAACATCCTCGTTGGCTTTATTCCTAAAAACATATTTTACGCTTTTACGCAAAACAATACCATTCCATTAATCCTGATTGCATTCTTAACGGGTTTGAATCTCCCGAAGCTATCTCCGGATGGGAAGAACATTCTTAACGGGTTTATCAAAGGAGGGTTAGAGCTTACTCTCCGAATAACCAAAATAGTCATTCTTTTCTCCCCTCTCGGCATTTTTGCCATTGTTGTAAAGCAGTTTGGCACAACGCCTGATTTCCTCAAGCTGATTCAAACCATGCTGCTTTACGTTCTGACGGTAACTGCCGGCTTAGTCCTGCATACCTTTGTCTGGCTTCCTCTGATCCTGCGGTTCGGGTATCATGTAAACCCCTGGCGGCACTTAAAGAATATGTCAACGCCTATGCTTACCGCTTTCTCAACAGCCTCTTCAAGCGCCACCCTACCACTCACACTCTATGCCGTGGAACATCGGGACGGCATATCTTCTAAAATTACGAATTTCACTATCCCATTGGGGTCTGCCATCAATATGGACGGCGCTGCACTGTTGGAGTGTGTGGCTGTTATCTTCATCGCGCAGGCTTACGGCATTGAGCTTTCTATCGTACAACAAATACTTATTGTCTTCACATCCCTCCTTTGTGCCATAGGCGCTGCCGGCATTCCGATGGCAGCATTGGTTATGATGGCGATGATATTAAACGTCGTAAATCTGCCACTTGAAGGTATCGGATTAGTGATTGGCGTTGACAGGATTCTGGATATGATGCGTACAACAGTGAATGTCTATGGCGATACTTGTGTAGCTGTTATGGTTGCCAAATCCGAAGGCGAAAAACTTCCCATTGATAACTGAACTAAGCCTAATTTTGATACCCTTTGTTTATACGTTTGTTTTATGAGCTTTCTTTCCATACTTCACTAACAAAGCAATCACTCCGGCAATCAAAATTCCCAATCCTCCGTAAGCAATCATATCTGTTATTTTTATACTTTTAGGTTTAAACCACATCTCAACCGTATGCTTACCTGCGGGAATATTCATTGCTCTTAAAATATAATCGGAACGGGCAATATCGACAGACACTCCGTCGATAGTTGTTTCCCACCCCGGATAATATATTTCGGAAAATACTACTATCCCGTCAGTTGCCGATGAAGTCTCATAAACCAAGCGATTGGGCTGGTAGTCGTTCAGACGAATAGTTGCAACGGTATCTTTCCGGATACTTGTTACTCCTTTCAACTCGTCTTTAAAACGGACATCAACTATTGCCGTCCGTGCAGGGTGAATAGTATTCAACGCATCAATTTCTTCATTCGCATTGTTCACATATTCAACGCTGTCAACAAACCAGGCATTACCGCAGGCATAAGGATTCTCTATCGGAACAGTGCTTTTTTCATCACTACCGGGAAAAATAAAATATTTGGTATTAAGCATATTCAACACATGGAAAGTATTCGGATCGACCTTTTTCATATCTCCTTGAGAGGTGCTTATCTCCCGGTAAACGTTTTGCATCTCCTTATTTATATGCCGGTCTATCATTTCTTGATAGCGGCGAAGTTTGGCAGCATGATACCCCCCTATACTCTTATGCCAATAAGACGTATAATTTTCGTTAAAAGTATTACTTGCAAGATTCAACACACGATAGTTAAATGATGTATCTTGCAAAATAAACATATCCGTTTCTGTTTTTGGAAATGTCTTATCCACTATTTGATAGGACGAAACAAACTGTTCGTCATACAAATATCGCTTATTGATTCCCCACATATCACATAGGCAAAGCACAGCAACGCTTCCAATCAACCAACCGGTTTTCAGCCTGCGATTAGCATACAACAGAAGCAACACCGTACCTATTGCAATGATGAAGAAACTGCGCCAAGCATCTGAAGTAAACAAATACACCCGCATTTCCTCCAAATTAGTAAGAATTGGAGCTATATGTTCTTTCGGAAGACCTTGTTGCAGGGCGTACATTTCCTGTGCAGGAACGTAAGATGAAAAAAACAGATGGGGTACAAGAGCAAACAACAAAGCAATTCCTCCCGTCAATCCGAAACTAATAGATAAATATTTTGACTTCTCCTTTAATATCAATGGCTTCTCAATAACTTCCTTCAATGCCAAAATCGCTAACAAAGGAATGGTAAACTCTGCTACAACCAATATGGACGAAACGGCACGGAACTTATTATACATCGGCACAAAGTCTATAAAAATATCCGTCAATCCCATAAAGTTCTTACCCCAAGAAAGGAAAATAGAGAAAACAGTTGCACCAAACAATGCCCACTTTATCGGACCCTTTACAACGAACAATCCCAATATGAAAAGCATCAAAACAAAAGCCCCCACATAAACAGGACCGGAAGTCATGGGTTGATTGCCAAAATATTGCGAAAGTTGTGTATAAATCCCTCTGTATATCGGATTCGCTTTTTCCATAGCCTTTTCGTTTTGCGAAAGCGGAACAGAAGCCCCTCCTTTCACGTTCGGGACAAGTAGACTGAAAGTTTCACCGATTCCGTAACTCCACTGAGTGATATAATCACGATCCAGTCCGCTGCTCGTTTGGGCAACAGCGGTACTGCTTTCCTGTTTCAATTCGCTTTTGCCTCGCATCGTCTCTTTGCTGTATTCATAGGTATGATACAAGTTCGACAGGTTGGTCGAAGCACCTATTATCGCAGCAACGATTAATATCCCACTTGCTTTACAGAAATGAGGAAGTTCTTTCTCTTTATATGCCTTTACCCCGAAAGCTATTACTATAAACAGGATGACGAACAGAAAATAATAAGTCATCTGTACATGGTTTGAAAGTATCTGAAAAGCAAGAAATAAAGCTGTAACTATTCCCCCCAGCAGGTATTTTTTGCGATATGCGAGTACAATACCGGCTATTGTAGGCGGTATGTAAGCCAGCGTAATGAATTTCCAAATATGTCCCGCTGCAATGATAATAAAAAAATAAGAAGAAAAAGCCCATACAATGCCTCCTAATACCGACAACCAAGCCGACACTCCGATAGACCTCAACAGAATATAGAAACCGAGCATCATTATAAATACAAGATACACGTAATCGGGTAGGAAAAGCCGGTAAGCACGTTGTGCAAAACTAAGAGCCTTAGTCGAATCATAACTTGGAGATGTCTGATACGTAGGCATACCGCCAAAAAGAGCATTCGTCCAACGACTACGCTCACCTGTGCGTTCATAATACTCTTTTGCTTCCTGTCCGGCTCCCATACCTGCCGAAGTATCATGTTGAAAAAGAATGCGACTATCGATTACGGATGGGAGAAAGTAAGTAAAGGAAATTACAATGAATATGACAATTGCAATTGCATCGGGAAGAAGTTTTCTCATGGGTTTATGAAGAATTTCTTAAAAATTAATATCTGTAATATTCCGCTTTATAAGGACCTTCAACAGGTACTCCCATATATTCGGCTTGTTGAGGAGTGAGTTTCGTCAGTTTCGCTCCAATCTTTTCCAAATGCAGACGGGCAACCTCTTCATCCAAATGTTTGGGAAGGCAATGTACGTCAATAGCGTATTTATTAGTAAACAATTCCATCTGAGCCAATACCTGATTGGTAAAAGAACTACTCATTACGAAGGAAGGATGTCCGGTAGCACACCCCAGATTGACTAAACGTCCATCTGCCAACAAGATAATGGAGTGTCCGTCGGGAAAGTAATAGCTATCCACTTGCGGTTTGATGTTGACACATTTAATATTGGGGTATTGTTTCAAAGCGTCCACTTGTATCTCATTGTCAAAGTGACCGATATTACAGACGATAGCCTGATCTTTCATCTTCTCCAAATGCTGTATGCGAATAACGTCAATATTACCCGTTGTGGTTACAAAAATATTTCCTTTACTGCAAGCATCTTCCATTGTTATTACCTCGAAGCCTTCCATTGCGGCTTGCAATGCACATATCGGGTCAATTTCGGTAATTAACACCCGCGCACCGTAAGAACGCATAGAGTGTGCGCAACCTTTACCCACATCGCCATACCCGCAAATCACCACGACTTTACCGGCAATCATAACGTCTGTAGCCCGTTTAATGCCATCGGCAAGCGACTCACGACAACCATACAGGTTATCAAATTTGGATTTGGTAACGGAATCATTCACATTGAAAGCCGGGAAGAGAAGTTTACCTTCTTCTTTCATGCGATATAGGCGGTGAACACCCGTAGTGGTCTCCTCAGAAACACCTCGTACATCTGCTGCTACTTTGTGCCAATGTTCTCTATCTTCTGCCAATATCCGTTTGAGAATCTTATTCAACTCAATCACATCTTCACTCGTCGCTTCTTTATCCACAACAGCGGTATTGTTTTCTGCTTCGCATCCCAGATGAATCATCATCGTGGCATCTCCTCCGTCATCGACAATAACGTTTGGACCTCTGCCGTCGCTAAATCTCAAAGCTTGGAGTGTACACCACCAATAGTCTGCCAAAGTTTCTCCTTTCCATGCAAACACAGGGATGCCGGAAGCTGCAATAGCTGCGGCGGCATGGTCTTGCGTGGAATAAATGTTGCACGAGCACCAACGCACTTCTGCCCCCAACGTAGTAAGGGTTTCAATAAGCACCGCCGTTTGGATTGTCATGTGAAGAGAACCCATAATACGTGCGCCTTTTAAGGGTTTGGATATTCCGTACCTTTCGCGTAAAGCCATAAGACCGGGCATTTCCTTCTCTGCCAAATTTATTTCCTTACGTCCGAAATCAGCAAGGGTTATATTCACTACTTTGTAGGGTAATGTTGAGAATAATTCCATAAACATCTTTTAAAAGAAAACAAAAATTCTGATTTGTCTTAGCAGTTACAAATATATGAATATTCCCCGTAGTTGCATTTAGAGGAACTTAAAAACTCAATTTTCAACTCTCCATTTTCCGTTTTCATTTGGGCGTTTTCCTATTCTTATATGACCGATATCTTATTCTTTTCTTCGGCAACCTTTTCAAGTAGTACTCATGTAGTTCCCTCCTTCGTGCAAGTGGCGGCTGTGAATACACTTATGTGTAAAAGTGATTTGATACTTTTTTCCCTCGTCATCAGTTATCTATTGTTCACGTCGTTCTCAATCTTTACATAAGAGGTTGCCTGTTAAATATTTTACTAAATTTGCATTTAAACAATACAAAAAATGGAGCGATTATTTCCATACATAAAAGAAATTGAAAATCTTTGCAGACAATACAATGTGAAAAAGCTGTATGTTTTTGGTTCGGTGTTGACAGATACTTTCAACAAGGATAGTGATGTGGACTTAATTGTCGCTTTTGAAGATATTCCGGTAGAAAATTACGCAGATAATTATTTTGATTTTAAGTTCTCGTTACAGGACATTTTCAAACGTCCCATCGACTTGTTAGAAGAACAGGCGATAAAGAATCCCTATTTCAGACAGAGTGTAAATCAAAAGAGGCAACTTATTTATGGATGACGGGATAAAGACTTGGTTATACGATATTTTGACTGCTATACAGGAAATTGAAATCTTTTTTGCTGACCGTCCCAAACGATATGCCGACTATAAGGGTGATTTAAAAACCAAAAGGGCAGTTGAAAGGAATATAGAGATTATTGGTGAGGCAATGAATAGGATTCTAAAGCGTGATGAATCTATTACAATATCCAATTCCCGCAAGATTGTAGATGTTCGGAATAGGATCATTCATGGGTATGATTCAGTTTCAGATGAAACTATTTGGGGAATTATCATAAATCACATCCCTATCCTGAAGGTTGAAATAGAGAAAATGCTTGATGAATAGACATTCTTTTTTGCTGCTATTTTGTTACTCAATTATGGTTTATATTTCTTTAATAATCTGAATATAAGAAAGATACGCTCTTAGATATATATCTTGTGGCAGAATGTGATTAACTCGTGGCAATTATCGGCTTCCTATGCACGTGCTTAGGGCTTATATCCGTATTTTGTCCGATCGCTCTCCGATTCTTCCCCGCTCCATGACCGTCTGCAAAGCGGACATAGATGCCCGAAGAAGTCTCCCGAATACACCTCTGGTTATTTACAAACCGCTAAGAGAACGATAAGAAAGATTCATCGAAACCGGAAGTTTCAAATACCTTTCCTCTAAAAATCCCACTTCACCAATAGAAGTCTATCTGTATTAATTGATGGTCAGTTTTGCTCTGTACCTTGTCTGTAATCAGTTTCCATGAAAAATATTTATTCGATGGCGAAACATTTTTTTAATTTTACTTTACGAATCTTGAGAATACAAAGGCAATATCCTTTTTGTAAATCAAGGCAATTTTTTTCAATTCGGCATTTTTTTTATTTCATCTATCTGTTCTGTTTCCAAATCAGTAGGAAGCATATTTGTCGAAATTGTTTTGCTTGATTTGAGTCCGAGGTTTTTCATAGTGAGAGCTTGTCCCACCAAGTTTCCGCGACCATTCTTCAATTGATTGATTGCCGTTGTATAAGACTGCTGCGTTTTATCAATGTATTTACCAACATCTTCCATCATTTCAACAAAGGAAACAAATTTTTCATACATTAATTCTCCCCTTTTCACAATATTTTGAGCATTCTTGCTTTGTATCTCTCTTTTCCATAAGTCAGCCATAAGTTTTAGGCAAGCAATCAAGTTAGTTGGACTTATCAAAAGTATTCTTTTGGAATACGCATAAGCCCATAGGTCTTGGTCATTTTGTATAACAAGCAAATAAGCTGGTTCTATGGGAACAAACATCATCGTAAAATCTAATGAACTTTCCAGATTATCATATTTTTTGTTACTCAATTCATCAACGTGCGCATAAATGGATTTTAGGTGTTCGTTCAAATGAACCGCTTGTTCATCTACCGTATCTGCAGATGAAAAACGGTCATAAGCCACTAATGAAACTTTTGAGTCAATGATAATTATACGGTTGTCAGGCAGTTTGACTAACACATCCGGACGCAAACTTTTTCCTTCTTCATCCTTAATAGTTTCCTGCAAAAAGTATTCTCTGTTTTTTTCTAATCCCGACTGCTGGAGAATACTCTCAAGAATCATTTCGCCCCAATTCCCTTGTTTTTTCGCCTGTCCTTTCAATGCCGTAGCCAGATTATTGGCTTCGCTGCTAACTTTATTGGTTTGTTCAACCAAATCTTTTACTTTTTCTCCCAATGAAAAGCGCTCTTTCGATTCCTTATCGTATGTTTCTTCGACTTTTTTCTTAAAACTATCAATATTTTCGCCTAGTGGTTTTAGAATAGCTTCAATATTAGCTTTGTTAACTTCGGTAAATTTTCCTGATTTCTCTTCCAAAATCTGGGTAGCTATTTTTTCAAACTGTAGATGAGCTGTTTTTTGCATGGCTGTTATTTCTTCCTTTTGAGTCGAAAGTTTTTCATCTAATGCCTTATTGTTTGCTGTTAATCTGCTATTTTCTGCATTTATTTTATTGTACTGATCTGTTAATAGTTTTATTTGTTCCGTATGTTTTTGATTAGTTTCTTTCAGTAAATTACAACTTTCCTCCAGCGAAGAATTTTTAGCTGATAAGACGCTGTTTTCCGACAGCATTTTTGTCAACCTCTCATTTAACAACTTAACTTCTTCCGTTTGTTTCGTATAAAGTTCCTTTTGCGACACTAAATTATTGGATACAGATTTATTGGTCGCATTTTTTTCAGACAATTCTTGTTTTAACGAATTGATTTCCGCTTGTTTTGTTTCGTTTTGTTTCGTTTGCTCACTTAAAGATTCGGATAATTCAGCCACTTTTTGTTCATCATTCTTAATCGTTATTTCAAGTGAAGAAATTTTTAACTGCATCTGTAAGTTTGCTTCATTAAACTTACTACTTAAATTCTCATACTCTGCTTTTGAAATATTGTTTGCCTTGTTTTTCAAACTAAAAATAATGTAAGAAACAACCGTTCCTACTACAATCCCAACTAAAATAAAAATAATATCCATAATATAAAAATTTGGGTGGTGATTTAAAAAGTATGCTGTTGTAAGATTTTGGCAATCAGATTATGTTGTTCCGGTGCCAAAGCACAAAAATAAAGAAAAACGGCAAGAAAGCTCCGACAAGCAAAACTATCTTTGTAAAAATTGTTTTTTATCAATTATGCTTCAGCATCCATTGGTGATGGAAATGAAAATATTGATGAGTAACAATAAATTTTGATTGAGGAAAACCACATTTTAAATTTGGTAGTTTCGGCATTTTTCCATATCTTTGGGATACCTTTTTGAGAAATTTATAACCTTACTTAACTTATCAACCAAACCTTTGACTTATGATTACAACCTTTCCTCTCGGCTCCTATCGTGGACGCATCGAAAACATGGCAGTGTACGTTAGATGCGGCAAACAAGTATTCCGCAGTATCAACCACAGACCCGCCAATCCACGTACAGTCGCACAGATGCGACAACGAACCAAACTATCAAATATCCTTTCAGTGTATCGTATTCTCTCTTCTTTCGTTCGTGAATCCTACCAGACACGTTCACCTTCCTTGACGGCTTACAATGTGTTTGTAAAGAATAACCTGAAAGCTACGGAAGTATTTCTCAACAAAGGAGAGGCGTTGGCAGAGGCATGTGTAGTAGATGCCTTCAACATTTCCGAAGGAACACTCCCATCCATAGAAGCAACAGTTTCCGATAATCGGTTAGTAACCTCTCTGCAACTTCCTGCGGGATTTTCGATAGATGAAACCACAACATTGGGAAAGATTTCCTCTTCTTTGGTAGGCTGCAATGCTTTACTTCGTTACGGAGATAAGATTTCTATTTTGTATCTGATGCAGGTACGTCCTAACAGAGAGGTTAACTTTTATATGCCTCATGCAGAACTAAAGTTGTACGAGTTTGTTTTGGAGCCTGATTCCCGTATTCCGTTTTATACATTAGTGGATGAACGTCTTTTCCGTGCCAAAGACGGATATGTGTGTACGAACGAGCAGGTAGGTGAGGGCGCTGTGGGGTATGTACACAGCCGAAAGACGAAGCGTTGCACGGAATATTCCTCGCAGTCGTTGGTCTTGCTTCCCGGTACGGTGTTGTGTCGTACTTACGGTTCCATTGAGAAGTCCTATGAAGCTGCTGCGAGTTACGGTGCGAAGAAGAGGGTAGGGGTAGGAGTTGAAAGTGGAAAATTGAAAGGGGAAAGTGAAGGACTGAAAAAGGACAGAATTGCAACGAAGAAGGTAGATACAAACGAAAGAATGGGTACAATCGAAACGAAAGGAAGAGGCTTCGCGAATGAGCAATTAAAAACAGAAAGGGCGAGAAAATTAAAGAGAAAGGAGAAAAACAAAAATAAGAAAAGAAAGGGGAAAAGAAAGGGGAAAAGAAAGCTTACAGGCTGAATTAGAACCAATTGCATTTATTGAGGCTATGTACCTATGAAGCGTAATTAATAATGCGTATCTTTGCAGATATAAAGAAACATGTTAGGGGTCAGACTATCAAACACAAAACCGTATGGAAATAAATAAACATTTTACAGGTCTTTCTGATGATCAAGTCATTGAAAATCGCCATAAATATGGAGAGAATATATTGACCCCTCCCAAAAGAATTCCCCTGTGGAAACTGTTTCTGGATAAATTTGAAGACCCCGTTATCCGTGTTCTTTTAATAGCTGCTCTTTTATCATTGGTTATAGCCGTTGTCAATCATATTAACACAGGGACGGGAGAATATGCCGAAACCATAGGTATTTTTTGTGCTATATTTCTTGCCACAGGTGTTGCCTGGGGATTTGAAACAAATGCCAACAGAAAGTTCGATGTGCTGAACTTGGTAAATGACGATACGTCGGTAAGAGTTATCCGTAACGGAAATGTCTGTGAGATACCCAAACGTCATGTTGTGGTGGGCGATATCGTACTGTTGGAAGTGGGTGAGGAAGTACCCGCCGATGGAGAACTCCTGGAGGCTATCTCTTTGCAAATAGACGAATCGTGCCTAACCGGAGAGCCGGTTATTGCCAAAACGACCAATATGGAAAGTTTTGATGGGGAAGCTACTTACCCGTCCGATTGGGTGATGAGAGGTACTAAGGTAATGGACGGACATGGAATAATGGAAGTCAAAAACGTAGGCGACGCTACCGAATATGGAAAAGTTGCAGAGAAATCAACGGAAATAACCGGTGAAGAAACTCCGCTGAACAAAGAGTTAGCTGTTTTGGCTAAGCTTATTGGTGTTGTAGGCTTTGGGTTGGCGGCATTAACATTCTCCATATTATTTATCAAGGATCTATTTTTCGGACACATATCCTATTCTTTAAGCCAATTAGGGCTATTGGGTGCTGTGATCACCGGTGTGATGGTGGCATTAGTTAAAGTTTGGGTACCCATTTTATACGACGCTTTTGATTTGTGCGGGAAAAAGAAGAAGTTGCCCAAGTCCGTAGAAAACGGTAGTTGGATAAGATGGATAGCATACGGAGCTGCTGTTTTTGTCCTAATCGCCGGATGTGGCTGTATATTGGGGGTAAACCCTTTGAAAGCGGGTTCGTGGGTGTCGATAGAAACAGCCGGATATGTGCTGCAATATTTTATGGTAGCCGTCACCTTAGTAGTTGTAGCCGTTCCCGAAGGCTTGCCGATGAGCGTTACCCTGAGTTTGGCATTAAGTATGCGCCGGATGTTGAAAACAAACAATCTTGTCAGGAAGATGCACGCTTGCGAAACAATGGGAGCTATCACCGTAGTTTGTACCGATAAAACAGGGACACTTACTCAAAACCGGATGCAAGTGTATCAAACAAATTTCTACGGATTGGATGAAAAACAACTACTGGGAGAAGATGCTGTCAGCCGCTTGATAAAAGAAAACATTTCCGTCAATTCTACCGCATTCTTGGACTATTCCAACCCTAAAGAGGTAAAAACAATAGGTAATCCTACCGAAGCCGCCCTTTTGCTATGGTTGAACTCCAAAGGGATAAACTTTTCGGAAATAAGAGAAAACGCCCCGATAATACAGCAACTAACCTTCTCTACCGAAAGAAAATACATGGCTACATTGGTGGAATCTCCTTTGTTCAACAAAAAAATCCTGTATTTGAAAGGCGCACCCGAAATAATTCTATCCAAATGCTCGGACATCACAGAAGGAACTTCTACCGTTGTCCTATCTGCCGGATACAAAATCCGGATAGAAGGGCAATTGCTTCAATATCAAAATCAAGCCATGAGAACCTTGGGCTTCGCCTGTAAGTTTATAGAGATGGAAGATTGCATCGGTGTTTCCATGGAAGAGTTAGCTCAGGGGGACGCAACATTTTTAGGATTTGCCGCCATATCCGATCCTGTGAGAGCCAATGTGCCGCATTCCATTGAGCAATGTATAAATGCCGGTATCAATATAAAAATAGTTACCGGAGATACCCCCGGCACAGCCAAGGAAATAGCCAGACAAATAGGCATTTGGAAGGAAAACGATACGGCACGCAACATCATCACCGGAATAGAATTTGAGGCTTTGTCCGATACCGAAGCCTCCCAACGGATACGCGACCTGAAAATAATGTGTCGCGCCCGCCCTACTGACAAACAGCGGCTTGTACGCCTCTTACAGCAAAACGGGGAGATTGTAGCCGTTACGGGCGACGGAACAAATGATGCTCCTGCATTAAATTATGCACACATAGGACTTTCTATGGGTACGGGTACATCCGTTGCCAAAGAGGCAAGCGATATAACGTTGCTCGACGACTCCTTTAACAGCATTGGTACCGCCGTCATGTGGGGACGCTCGCTTTACCAGAACATTCAGCGTTTCGTCTTGTTTCAATTAACCATAAATGCAGCAGCATTAACACTCGTATTCTTAGGTTCCATATTAGGATTCGAATTGCCCCTTACGGTAACGCAGATGTTATGGATAAATCTCATTATGGACACATTCGCCGCCGGAGCGTTAGCCTCCCTGCCTCCCAATCCCGAAGTAATGAATGACAAGCCACGCAGGAACAGCGACTTTATCATCAGCAAATCCATGTGTTTTAATATCTTTTTCGTAAGCGGCGCATTCATACTGTTATTGATGTCGATGCTCTTCTTGTTTAAAAATACAAATACGTTGGCAAGCATCTTTTCCTATATTCCCGAAGGAGAAAGAATGGAATATTCTCTGTCTTATTTTTTCACCGTATTTGTGATGCTGCAATTCTGGAACCTCTTTAACGCCAAAGCTTTTCTGACGGGAAAGTCCGCATTTACAGGATTAAGGAACAGTTACGGATTTATCGCCGTAGCATTCATTGTACTAATAGGACAAATATTCATTGTGGAGTTTGGGGGTGAAGTTTTTCGTACTGTTCCCCTTACTGTTGCGGATTGGTTGATAATAATAGGAGCAACCTCCCTTGTGTTATGGATTGGCGAGGTAGTACGACGGATAAAAAGAAGTTGAAACTTGTAATTAATACGAATATTCGTATCTTCGCTTATAAACAAATACCGATATGAAATATTCGGAATTGGAAAGGATATCTATAGAATTGATATGAATGTTGCTGCACACATACAACTCTTTCGGGGTTTTCATAAAAATATTTTCTAATCAAATTTAAACAGTTTCTAACAAGAATCCTTATATTGTTATTCACATATCTACTACTATAAGTATTTTGGCACTGTTTTTGTTTTCATTTATAACGATAGATATTTCCCTATTAATTGAGAATAGGCTAAATTTGCATAGTTGTCATTATGCGCCATAACAATAAGATAGAATGAAGAGAAAAGATAAAGAACTTAGAGAGTTGATAGAAAGAACAGACGAAGGAAACAGTTTTTCGGTAATAACGAATTTTGAAGGAGGAACGGAAGAGGAACAAACGGTTGAAATAAACCCCAATGACAAGCTGCCTATTCTGCCGCTTCGTAATATGGTTCTGTTTCCGGGTGTGTTCGTACCTGTTTCCGTGGGGAGAAAATCGTCACTCAGACTTGTACGTGAAGCAGAAAAGAAAGACATGCCTATTGCTGTGATATGTCAGAAATCCGCACAAGTGGAAGACCCCACTTATGAAGATTTACATCCGGTAGGGACTATCGGAAAAATTGTTCGCATATTGGATATGCCTGATAACACGACAACGGTTATTGTTCAGGGAATGAAGCGGATGGAATTGAAGGAAATAACAGATGTACATCCTTATATGCTTGGTAAACTGGAAGTGCTAAATGACGAAATGCCTTCTCAAGATGACAAAGAGTTTAGTGTGTTGGTAGAGACTTGTAAAGATTTGACCATACGCTTTATCAAAATATCCGATTCTTTGCATCAAGACTCTGCATTTGCTATCAAGAACATAACCAATCCGTTTGTTTTATTGAATTTTATCTGTACGAATCTCCCATTGAAGAAGGACGAGAAAATAGAACTTCTTCATATTAATTCTTTGCAGCAGCGTGCATACCGTTTATTGGAGATTTTAAACAAAGAAGTACAGCTTGCAGAAATAAAAATATCCATACAGATGCGTGCACGTGAGGATATAGATCAGCAACAACGCGAATATTTCCTGCAACAACAGATAAAGACTATCCAAGACGAATTAGGCGGAGGCGGTCAAGAGCATGAAATACAAGAAATGAAGGAGAAAGCGGGGCGGATGAAATGGAATGACGAAACAAAAACAATATTCCTTAAAGAGTTAATCAAGTTGGAAAGGACTCATTCGCAATCACCCGATTACAGTGTGCAACTGAACTACCTGCAAACAATGCTCAATTTACCTTGGGGAATATATACAACGGATAATTTGAATTTGAAGAATGCCGAAAAGATACTCAATAAAGATCATTATGGTTTGGAGAATGTAAAAGAACGCATCTTGGAACATCTTGCCGTACTTAAATTGAAAGGCGATATGAAGTCTCCCATTATATGTTTGTATGGACCTCCGGGTGTGGGCAAGACATCATTGGGGAAATCTATTGCCGCTTCATTGAAACGAAAGTATATCCGTATATCTTTGGGTGGCGTGCACGATGAGGCGGAGATTCGCGGACATCGTAAGACTTATATCGGCGCTATGCCGGGACGCATTATTAAAGGGTTGATTAGAGCCGGTTCATCCAATCCGGTTTTTATTCTTGATGAGATAGATAAGATAAATTCCGACCATCAGGGCGATCCTTCTTCTGCTTTGTTGGAAGTGCTTGACCCGGAACAGAACAGCACCTTTCATGATAATTTCCTGGATGTGGATTACGACCTTTCCAAAGTGATGTTTATTGCTACAGCCAATAACTTGAATACTATTCCTCCTCCCTTGCTTGATCGTATGGAGTTGATAGAAGTGAGTGGCTACATTACGGAAGAAAAGGTGGAAATAGCTCGTAAACATCTTGTTCCGAAAACATTGGAGGCAAATGGAATAACTAAAACCGATATAAAGATACCCAGAAATACATTGGAGGTTATTATTGATTCTTATACCCGTGAGAGTGGTGTGCGTGAATTGGAAAAGAGGATAGGAAAGATTTTGCGTAAATCGGCGAGGCAATATGCCACAGAAGGTTTTTTTGCAAAGAATGAAATAAAACCGGAAGACTTACATGATTTTCTGGGTACTCCGGACTATGTACGCGATAAGTATCAGGGAAACGAGTATGCCGGCGTGGTTACCGGATTGGCTTGGACGGCTGCGGGAGGTGAAATATTGTTTGTGGAAACAAGTCTTAGCAAAGGAAAAGGTGGAAAGTTGACATTGACAGGTAATTTGGGAAATGTGATGAAAGAGTCTGCCATGCTGGCACTTGAATATATTAAAGCCCATGCCTCGCAACTTGATTTAAACGAAGAATTGTTTGATAATTGGAACATACATATTCACGTGCCCGAAGGAGCAATACCTAAAGACGGACCTTCGGCAGGTATTACTATGGCGACTTCGTTGGCTTCGGCATTGACACAACGAAAAGTGAAGTCCAATTTAGCTATGACGGGAGAAATAACCTTGCGTGGCAAAGTACTTCCCGTGGGTGGAATTAAGGAAAAGATACTGGCGGCTAAACGAGCGAACATCAAGGAGATTATTTTGTGTGCCGAAAACAAAAAGAATATTGATGAAATTCAGGAGATGTATCTTCAAGGACTTACTTTCAGGTATGTGAAAGACATAAAAGAGGTGTTGGACATTTCGTTGACCAATTCCAAAGTGGTTAATGCCATTGATCTCAATATAAAGAAACCTGTTGCGAATGAACTTTGAGTTACAGCACACCGACTCAAAAAGTAACGCCCGCACAGGATTAATAACCACCGACCATGGAAAGATACGGACCCCCATATTTATGCCGGTGGGAACACTCGGTACGGTAAAGGGAGTGCATCAGAGGGAATTGAAAGAAGATATTCGCGCACAAATAATATTGGGCAATGCCTATCATCTCTATCTGCGTCCGGGAGTTACTATTGTTGAACAGGCAGGGGGATTGCATAAGTTTACCGGTTTCGACCGTCCCATGTTGACTGATAGTGGTGGGTTTCAAGTGTTTTCTTTGACGAGTATTCGTAAATTGACGGAAGAAGGGGCGGAGTTTCGTTCGCATATTGACGGCAGCAAGCATGTATTTACTCCGGAAAAGGTGATAGACATTGAACGTTCCCTTGGAGCCGATATTATAATGGCTTTCGATGAATGTCCTCCGGGAACTTCCGGTTATGAGTATGCCAAAAAGTCATTAGGTCTTACACATCGTTGGCTTGACAGATGCATTCGACATTTTAATGAGACGGAGTCTAGATATGGATACGATCAATCGTTGTTTCCCATTGTGCAGGGCTGTGTGTATCCGGATTTACGCAGGCAATCGGCGGAATTTGTTGCATCAAAGGAAGCGGACGGTAATGCCATAGGCGGACTTGCCGTAGGAGAACCCGTTGAAAAGATGTATGAAATGATAGAGATCGTTAACGGTATTCTTCCTGAAAATAAACCCCGCTATTTAATGGGAGTGGGAACACCGGTCAATATATTGGAAGGGATAGAACGGGGAGTGGATATGTTTGACTGTGTGATGCCTACGCGTAACGGACGAAACGGAATGTTGTTTACCAAAAACGGCATTATGAATATGCGTAATAAGAAATGGGAAGCGGACTTTTCTCCCATCGAAGAGAATGGCGTGTCTTTTGTCGACACATTGTATAGTAAGGCATATTTGCGCCATTTGTTTCATGCAGGGGAGCTGTTAGCCATGCAGATAGCCTCGATACACAACCTGGCTTTTTATCTTTGGCTGGTAGGTGAAGCCCGGAAACATATCGTTGAAGGGGATTTTTCGGTTTGGAAAAAAGGAATGATAGAAAGGATTTCCGAAAGGATATAGGGTTAGAAGAAATAAACAATGAGTAGAAAAATATTAAAACGGCTGGATATATATATTATCAAGAAATTCTTAGGGACATACTTGCTTGCCATTGCTTTGATTATATCTATTGCGGTAGTGTTTGACTACAGTGAAAAGATGGACAGGCTTACGAGCAACGAAACTCCGTGGAGTGCCATTATATTTGATTTCTATCTGAATTTTATTCCTTATTTTGCAAATTTGTTCAGTGCCTTATTCGTCTTTATTGCTGTTATCTTTTTTACTTCCAAATTGGCGGAGAATTCGGAGATAGTCGCCATATTTTCTGCAGGGGTAAGTTTCCGGCGTTTGATGCTTCCCTATATGATTACGGCTACCATCATCGCACTCTCCACCTATATTTTGGGGTCTTATGTCATTCCGAAAGGAAGTGTTATGCGAATCAATTTCGAGGACAAATATTACAAGAAAAGGAAGGAAACTACCGCACGTAATGTGCAATTAGAGGTAGATACGGGAGTAATAGCCTATATCGAACGTTTTGAAGATTACAGTAAAATCGGCTATCGTTTTTCTTTAGACAAGTTTGAGGATAAAAAGTTAATATCTCATCTTACCGCTCGCAGTATTACTTACGATACAACAACTGTTTATAAGTGGATTATCAAAGATTATATGATCCGGGAATTTAGCGGCTATAAAGAAACCATCCGTCACGGAGATCAAATGGATTCTATCATCATGATGGAGCCATCGGATTTTCTTATTATGAAAAAACAGCAGGAAATGCTTACCGGCACACAGCTTAGCAAATATATTGATAAACAGAAAAAACGAGGTTTCGGCAATGTCAAAGAGTTTGAGATAGAATATCATAAACGTATTGCTATGTCTTTTGCCTCATTTATTCTGACTACTATCGGTCTGTGTATCTCGTCGAAGAAAACCAAGGGGGGGATGGGATTGCATTTGGGAATAGGTTTGGCGCTTAGTTTTTCTTATATTCTGTTTCAAACCATCTCGTCTACTTTTGCCGTTAATGGCAATATGCCACCTGTTATAGCTGTGTGGATACCAAATATATTGTATGCTTTTATAGCAGGGTATCTTTATGTGAGAGCAGCAAAGCAGTGAATATTATATTACGGATTTGGGACTTAAATCTATGGAATATAGTAATACTGTCGATTTTATTTCTTAACTTTGTAATGTAAATTCGGGTTATACTCGTGAAATAGATTCTGTAACATTATTAGAATGTAAAGTGTAAATATAATGTCAAGATACAGACGTACGAAAGCCTATTGGCACAAAATTAAATTCAAATATAAATTCACCGTTACAAACGAAGACAAACTCGAAGACGTGGTGGATGTTCGTTTGTCCAAACTTGATGGATTATTTATATTTTTTATAGTATTGCTGGCTATTTTTGTCATAGTGGGTTCTGTTATGTCATATACACCTTTGCGGAATGTTTTACCCGGATATATGAACAGTGAAATGCGTGCTCAGGTAGTGAGCAATGCTCTGCGGGTGGACTCTTTTCAGCGGGTAATTGAAATGCAGAACCGTTATGTTATGAATATCCAGGATATATTTCGTGGTACGATAAAGATAGATACCGTTTACTCCATAGACTCCCTTGCTTTTATTCGTGAAGATTCCTCGAAAGGACGTACCCGTCGAGAGGAAGAGTTTCTTCGTAAATATGAAGAAGCGGAAAAATACAATCTGACTTCCATTACTTTGCAAGTAGAGGCAATGGGGATTAACTTTTTTTGCCCTGTGCGGGGGATGATTTTCGGACATTTTAATGCGGATATAAAACATTATGGTGTTGACATTGCGCCCAATCCTAATGAGAGTATATTATCAATACTCGAAGGCATGGTGATATTGAGTACTTATACGGCACAGGCGGGATATATAATAAGTATTCAACACAATCAGGGTTTTGTGTCGGTGTATAAACATTGTGGTCCTTTGTTGAAGCAAGAAGGCGACAAGGTAAAAGCCGGCGAAGCAATAGCATTGGTCGACAGCAATCGTGGAATGCCGGCAGAAGATTCTCATCTGTATTTTGAACTTTGGTATAAAGGAAAAGCGATGAATCCGGAAAATTACATTGTTTTTTAATATGGAAACAGCCGAATGACTGAAGTTGGAGAATTAAAAAAGAAACAAATAGCCATATTGGGTTCTACAGGATCTATAGGTACACAAGCATTACAAGTTATTGAAGAACATCCCGAACGATATGAGGTGTATGCACTGACAGCGAACGGCAAAGTGGACAAACTCATAGCTCAAGCGCGTAAGTTCCAACCGGAAGCAGTGGTCATTGCTGATAAAAACAAGTATAACCTACTCAAAGACGCTCTTAACGATTTACCGATTAAGGTATATGCCGGTGCGGAAGCGATATGTCAGATAGTGGAGTCTCAACCTATTGATATTGTGTTGATCGCTATGGTTGGTTATGCCGGATTGCAACCTGTGATGAGTGCAATCCGCGCACATAAGGTAATTGCTTTAGCGAATAAGGAAACATTGGTGGTGGCTGGTGATCTTATAAATGAACTGACCTTACAGCATCATGCTACAATACTTCCTGTCGATTCCGAACATTCCGCAATATTTCAATGTCTTGCCGGAGAGATGGGTAACAATATAGAAAAAGTGATTCTTACGGCATCCGGAGGGCCATTTCGCACATATACTCTGGAACAATTGCAATCCGTTACAAAAGTATGCGCCTTACAGCATCCCAATTGGAAGATGGGAGCAAAGGTTACTATTGATTCTGCTTCTATGATGAATAAAGGTTTTGAAGTTATCGAAGCCAAATGGTTGTTTGGATTAAAACCGGAACAAATAGATGTAGTTGTACATCCGCAGTCGGTCATTCACTCTATGGTGCAGTTTGAAGATGGTTCTATAAAGGCTCAATTGGGTGTACCGGATATGCGTTTGCCCATTCAGTATGCTTTTTCTTATCCTGACAGACAGTCTTCTTCTTTTGAAAGATTAGATTTTATTAAGTGTGGTACGTTGACTTTTGAGCAACCCGATACAACTCGTTTTCGTAATTTGGCGCTTGCTTATGAGGCAATGGCTTTAGGAGGGAATATGCCTTGTGTAGTTAATGCTGCAAATGAAGTTGCAGTGTCTGCTTTTTTGTGTGATGAAGTAAGTTTTCTTGCGATGAGTGATGTTATAGAAAAGACGATGAACAAAGTATCTTATATAAAAAAACCCTCTTATGACGATTACGTGGCAACGAATGCGGAAGCCGTGCGTATTGCTAAAGAACAAATATACAATATACAGTTAATTGAGAATTAAAAGGAATATAACTTAAAAACAGATAGTTAATGGAAACATTTTTAATCCGTGCCCTCCAATTGATAATGAGTTTATCGCTACTTGTTGTTATTCATGAGTGTGGTCACTTTCTTTTTGCCCGACTTTTCAAAGTGCGAGTAGAGAAGTTCTGTTTATTTTTTGATCCTTGGTTTACACTTTTTAAATTCAAACCAAAGAACAGTGATACACAGTACGGTATTGGTTGGTTGCCATTGGGGGGTTACGTGAAAATATCCGGAATGATTGATGAGTCAATGGATACCGAACAGATGAAACAACCCGTTCAACCTTGGGAGTTTCGTGCGAAATCTACTTGGCAACGGTTGCTGATTATGATAGGAGGAGTACTCTTCAACTTTATATTGGCGCTTTTCATTTATTCCATGATACTTTATACTTGGGGCGATTCATACATACCTCTGCAAAAGGCGGAAATGGGAATGCAATTCAATGAAACAGCCAAAGAAATCGGCTTTTGTGACGGTGATATTTTGTTGACAGCCGATGATATTCCTCTTGTCCGTTATGATGCGGATATGCTCCGACAGATAGTTGATGCCCGTATAGTAACTGTGCTTCGTGAAGACAAGCAAGTGCAAATATATATTCCCGACGATATAATGCAGAAATTGATGGCAGATTCTATTCGTTTTGCATCTTATCGTTTTCCTTTTGTGGTGGATAGTGTGATGACAGGTTCTCCTGCATTGCTTGTCGGAATACAACAGGGAGACACAATCAAGACATTGAATAGTAAACCTGTTGTTTTTTATGATTTTATAAATGAGATGGCAACTTTAAGGAAGCAGGCAATAAGTATTGGAGAATGGCAGCAGGTAGAAATAACCCGTTCACGTGCAGGAGGAGCTATTGATACGTTGATGTTGACTCCGGACTCTTTGTTCAAAATAGGAGTTACCCATATAACAGACCTGACAAAATTGTTACCGATTGTAGAAGTTCGCTATGGCTTTTTTGAATCTTTTCCGGCAGGAGTTTCGTTAGGAACAAAAACATTGAAAGGTTATGTAGGTGATATGAAACATGTCTTTACCAAAGAGGGAGCGAAACAGTTGGGAGGATTTGCTACTATTGGAAATCTTTTTCCTATTCAATGGGATTGGCATCAGTTTTGGTATATGACAGCTTTTCTCTCCATTATACTTGCGTTTATGAATATTCTTCCTATTCCGGCATTGGACGGCGGGCATGTGTTGTTTTTGCTATATGAAGTAATTACACGCCGCAAACCAAGTGATAAATTTATAGAATACGCTCAAGTGACAGGGATGATTTTATTATTCGGATTGTTAATTTGGGCGAATTTTAATGATGTTTTGAGATTTCTTTTTTAGTTTATTCGGTAGGTTATATGTGAAATAATACAGAAGGGTATCTAAAAGTTTGTTAGATGCCTTTCTGTATTATAGATATTTTACTACTTATATGATATTTTGTATGCTTAAAAATTCCCCCAATATCGACAGACTCCTATTGAAAACGGATAAAGCTCCGGGCCTTTGTTTTTCTGAAAAAGACTGAAAGTAGAATAACGGAAATAAAATCCGTAATGGTTATAACCGGCTTGAGCCAGCAAATTCATGCCGATAGGATTTACATTTAAGTTATTGTTCAAGGTTTTTTCATGTTTATCTCCATATTTTACTTTGGAAGCAATCTTCCAGCGTATTTCTCCTTCACAACCTATTGAGAAAAAGATAGGTCCACGATGATTGGCAAATTTTTGCCATTCGAGAACCAGCGGAATACGAAAGTTATTATAACGCAATCTGCTTTGAGAATAAAACTGCCCTTCATCGGGAGGCAAGATTGCAGTGTTCGTACCAACTTTACGGAAGCCGTAATTTCCGTCTAAGCGGAAAGAAGTATAGCCAATGCCTAAGCCACTGTTCAGTGACAAGCTGTTGTCGCGAGTTAAAGGAAATATTGTTTTGAAAGGGGTAATCTCCCATTCCCATGATTTGGACATAACCAAATCAGGTCCGTTTGCCTGACCGGATAAAAATCTATTACCAAATTGACTGTATCCTAAAGATATGCCGGCTATATGCGGGCGATGGTGGTTAAAATTTCTGAAAGATGACGATTGGTAAGATGCTTTTTTATTTTTAGTAAAAGGTATAGGTATTGATATCCTCCGTTCCGTACTTTGCCCATTCCTATAAACACCTTCAAATATTTGTTCATTTTCTATTGTATCTCCACTATTGATTAGTTGTTCATAAATCTTTACTTTGATTTTTCCTTCTTTTTCTTTGATCTCTAATTTACGATTACCTGCGTAGATAGTTGTATCTTGTAAATCATTCATTTGTGCCATACATATTATCGGAATAAGTACGAATAATAGTAAAGTTATACGTTTCATAATATATTTGTTAAAATTGTTACTAATCTTTCTTCATAAATAACATGGTTACCAAGTCGTCAACATCCAATTCACCTTCAATATATATTAGGGTCGCTGTTCCTTTTTTACTTGTTTTGAATAGAATAAAACGATTAATATCATCTTTTATTTGTGGCAATTGGTAGTAACCGGACTGTATTTCTCCATTAGAGATTACTTCCTTCACCTTCTTTGCTTTCTTTTTGTCTATCTCTAAACAACGAAGAATGTCGGGCAGCGCATTCTTTGCATCTTTAAATGTAAGACTTTTATAGAGGACCATCTCATATATTTCTAACATTTCATTGGAGAGTTCTACCATTGTTACCCCCTTGTCCGCACTATATCGCTGAAATATAGATGCTATTTGCAATCCCTGTTGAGCGCGTATGCCGGCAGATGTTGTCAACAGTACGGTTATCAAAGTCATGTGAATTAGCTTATTCATAGTTGCATTATATTTTCATTCGTTTATTCTTCAAATAAAGTATCAAATATTTCTTCTTGGCTGAAACAAACATTGGTAAATGCAGACATTGCCAGCTCTCGTACCAGATTAATATCAGTATATTGTTTTCCGTCAATAAGTACATAATTGCCGGAATGTATATTATGGTGTTGATTTATACCGGATATTCCCAAAATCAACAGTAGTCCGGCAGCTATACCGCCAAACATATACATCAAAGTTCGTTTGGAAACAATCGCCTTTCTTTTTGGATCATTCATACTGTTATGCTTTATTTCGATGTCTAAATAAGCAAACAAAGGGCGATACGTTTGCAAATGCTCCTGTAACATTATATTTTGAGTAAAATAACGTCGTAGCTTTCTCTCTTCTTCGCATGACGTTTCTCCTTCAAAGTATTTGTCAAGTAATTTTTCTATATTCATATTTCGTTCCTCCTTTGTCTTTTTTGTGTCGTTTGTAAATAAATGTCCCTTACTCTTTTGCGTGCTCTTGATAGATTACTGCGAATAGATTCATGGTTACATCCTGTTATTTCCGCTATCTCGTCAGTTTCGTATTCTTCTATGTCTTTCATATGGATGATGGCTTGTTGTAAAGGGGGTAAAGTTGCAATTATGTTTTGTATTAAACGATATTCGTCTTTTATTTCAATCAAGTATTCCAAGTTAGCCGTTTGAACTGTTTCTATTTGAACATAATCGATGGGTAATAACTCGAAACGTTTTCTTCGTCCTATGTTCATACAAAGGTTGTGCGTTATCGTTACGGCAAGAGCTTCTACACTCCGATATTCGTCTAATTTCATACGAATATCCCATAATTTAAGCATAACCTCCTGTACCACATCTTCTGCGTCGGCAGAATTATCTGTCCACTTTCGTGCATAACATATTAATTTATCACGAAGAGGAAGAATATCGGTCTTAAATTGCTTTAGTTCCATGGATATAAATAAGACACATACAATAGGGCAAACGTAACATGGAAAGAAATAAAAAAACGATATGATATTGTAAGCACCATTAATCATTTAAAAGAATTTACGACAAAATTCCGTTTTGCCCACTCTGTCAAAAACACATCCACTTTTTTTGCGGAATCCGAATAATAATATTACCTTTGTTACGGATATACAGCCAACATGGAAATAAAGTTTGAAAAGGAATATTTGCGCGAACTGTACGAAACAGGTAAGACAACGGACAAGAAATACCGCTTTCAGCCGCAAGTGACAGAAAAGTATCGCAAAACAATTGATACACTTGAATCTGTCGCAAGCCTTGAAGATTTATATAAATTCAATTCCTTGCATTACGAGGTATTAAGAGACGACAAAAAAGAGACTTCTTCCGTTCGGGTAAACGACCAATATCGAATTGAGTTTACCACAAGCCAAGTCGTTTCCGAAACTGTTGTAACGATATGCAATATAATAGAATTGTCAAATCATTATAAATAAAAACGTTATGGGAAAATTAGGATATGGATTCACGCCAACGCATCCCGGCGAAGTGCTGAAAGATGAAGTAGAATATCGCGGCATCTCGCAAAGCAAACTTGCCGCACAAATGGGAATATCATATAAAGTATTGAACGATATACTCAATGAACGACGCCCGCTTACAATCACAACGGCAATGATTTTTGAAGCCGCTATTGGAGTACCGGCTGATGCGCTTATGCGTATGCAATTAAAGTACAACATGCAGATTGCACAGCAAGACAAGACATTTGCGCAACGTCTTTCCGAAATCCGCAAAATCGCAGCAACATTGTAATTACTACGGATTTATATCATAAATAAGACATATACAATTGGGCAAACGTGGACGTGGAAAGAAGTGTTCAGATTTTGCCCAATATTTTGTCCATTACCCAATTGGTAGTTGTTGCACTTTCTCCAGTACAAGAACACTTGGATTTTCCTAACAGATGATATATCACTGCTTGAATTAATGGCTGCTGAACATGTTCTACATTATTATCTACATGTATTTCTTCGTATCCTTTTTCTTTCGTATATAAAGTAATGGGGGCGTATGAAAAGGTGGAAAAAGAAAGCGTTCCTTTATTACCGATTACTTTAATACGATCTTCTTTTGCATTTTCGTGTGCTACAAAACACCACGAACCTGAACCGGTCATTCCGTTTTCAAATCGGAAACAAGCACTTAATGTATCTTCTACCTCATAAAGCCCTCCGCGATTGCTCTTAGAACCGCTTGCTTCGAGAATACAACCGAAGATATCTTGTATAATGTCCAATTGGTGTGGGGCTAAATCATAAAAGTATCCGCCTCCGCCTGCAATGTCCGGTTGTAAACGCCATGGTAGTTTTTCTTTCGCATAATCAATTTGATAGGGAGGTTGGATAAGAGAGATATGCAAATTTAGCGGCTGTCCGATGACACCTCGTTTTACAAGTTCTTTCACTTTTAGGAAATAGGGCAGATAACGGCGGTAATATGCTACGAAACAAAGTACTTTCTCTGTTTCGGCAATACGGTTGATGCGGTTACATTCTTCATAGGTTACCGCCATAGGTTTTTCAATATATACGGGTTTGCCTGCCTTTATAGCCATTATGGCGTAAGTAGCGTGCGAGGAAGGAGGAGTAGCAATATAGATGGCATCTACTTCTTCGTCTTTAATTAATTTTTGTGCATCGTCATACCATTTAGAAATACCATTCTTTTCTGCGTACGCCTTTGCTTTTTCTTTCGTGCGGCTCATAATTGCCACTATATCGGAATTTTCTGCTTTCTTAAATGCAGGACCACTCTTATAATTTGTAACATCGCCGCATCCTATAAACCCCCATCTTATAATGTCGTTTTTGTACATTGTTATTGTTCCTTTTTTAAATATTTCCGATATATCTGTTTATAGTGCGAACTTTTGCGAACTTTTATAAGCCAATTGTTTAAACTATCAGCCAATACAAATGATTGATTATTTACTCCCCACGAATAGAATTGAGTAAAACTAATTTCGGTATCAATACTTAAGTTAGGTAGCGAATCTGCCAAGACACGGGCTACATGTTCGTCGCATACGGCATAATCAATGTCACTATGTGCTACCATAGCCATAAGTTGCTCTTGACCGTATTTCTCTACTTCCTTAATATATATGGTATCACCTATTTCATTTTCCAAATTGCGGATACGCATAACAGAAGGCGACCCTTTAACTAAATGGATTGTTTTTCCACCTAAATTCAATAGACTTTCGATGTATGAAGATGAGTCCCTTTCACTTGGTTTTCGTTGAACAAGTATTGATTTACTTAGCATAATAGGGACGGTTAGCAATAAAGAATCTTTCAATTCGCTGATTGTCGCTATTTCGTGTGCAATAATATCACACTTTCCTGTATTCAGGATTCTCATTCGTTTGTCGAAACTCATCTCCGGAATGATTTCTAATTTCAAACCTTTATCTTGTGCAAAGATTTTCAACAATTCGTAATGAAAACCCGAAAAACTGTCCTTATCTACATAAAATCCGGTAGAGTTGTATTCCACGGTTGCCCGAACAATACCTTCGGCAACAATAGCATCATAGTCACGCAAGTGGATTATCGCTTTTATCTGCTGTTTTTTGTCTTCACCTTCTTTATGATGGAGCGACCATATAAGAGCTATTGTTACGGCGATAATTGACAGTATGAAGTACTTAAGTAAATTATGTTTTTTTCTCATAAGTTTTAGTCATAAAAGTTCCACGAAAGTCCGAATTTAAGTAAACGTCCATTGAGAGGATAGTGAGGTACTAAAAAATAATTGGAATTGCCCATACCTTGATTTACATGAGACATCATCACAAAAAAACGAGTGCGTTTTAGATGCAGGTTGGCATACACATTCACAATGGGATAGCCCCCTATATCCGTTTGGTTTTCCGTTGCTTGCAAATGAAACTGCTGAATAGCAGGGGTATATGTCAATGCTTTATATTTGGTAAAGTAACGTACATCTGCTCCTAATTGCAAACTAAGCACTCCTTTTGCTATTTGAGTTTGCAGATAAAAGTTGTGATATAATGATAAGTCGGGTAGAGGGATTACAGTAGAGTTGCTAGACTTTTGCCAACTTATTTCATTATCCAAATGGAAAATACCTACATGAAAGTTTTGGCTCAAAATGGCTGACAAAATTTGTACATTTTCGCCATATTGTGTTGGGAGTGCTTCCTGATTAAAATAAGTATAATTTTTGATATTTTCTACTCTTGCTTTTAGGTTGGTATTCCAATGTTCTATGTTTAGTTCGCCTTCGATGCGGGTACGAAATTCTTTTTCGGAATTGACATTGTCCCACCAAAAATGGGTGGAATGATAATTGCGCATATAAAATGAAGGCAAGATATTGCTAATGGATACCCGCCCTAAAAAACTTACCGTGTCGTTCCACAAATGGAAATTCAAATCAAGATTACCTTTCAAATCAAACTGACCGACAGCTTTTCCCGTCATACCCACTTCGGCAATGGCGTCATAATGTAGCATGTTTCCTTGTCGTTTGATTAATTCTCCTCCTACATATAGTTCCTGTTCGGGATATTTGCTTCTGCCCGCAGTTGTATTTTTATTTATCAATTGGTATTGACTGATCTTATGTGAAATAAAAACTGTCAGTCCGGCTTTGGCATATTTATTAAATCCTTCCAGCAAAGCAATACCGAATGTATTTTTTACTCCCCAATAGAGGGTGGAGTCATCACTCATTGCTTTTTCTCTATCAATGTAGGTGTTTGGATAATAATTATCAGGGTCTCTGTTAGACAAAAAATTGTGTTGGGCTTTCTCGAACTTTACCGTATGGATAAAACTTGTTACCGGAATAAATACGTCTATCGTATCTTTAGTTGTTTCTTCTCTGCGGTGGAATCCTAGTTTATAGCGATGGGTGAGGAAAACGGATAAATCGTTATTCTTATTCCATGTTTCGCTGAACAGTGTAGGGATATTTGACGGTTCATATTCTTTTTTCCCTTCCGCCATAGATTGAGGATCGGTGATATAACGGTCGTCTGCTATGCCACCGTTTTCCGCCATTTTCAGATTGTTGTAGCTATATATGAGATGCGCTTGATAGTGGTCGCCGACATAGCTTCCGAATAACGAACCGTTGAAATGAGCCGTCGATTGGTTACGGTAGAAGCCTCTTCCGTAGAGATAATCTATATTAAAGCCAAAAGCCAATTGTTTATTGGCATTGACAGAAAAGTATCCTTTGAACAATTCTTCACCGTCAACTTTTCCACCGGCTTTGTAATAAGACAGGTTGGTATATGGGACGTTACCATTTGTAAACTTAAAGTGGTCAATGGATCGGATAAAACTTGAATATGGGTCTATAAAGATATTAGCAGTTGCCTCCGGGCGTTCAAAAAACAAACGGGAGTATCGTACGGTTCCTAAATTCCCCAAATAGTTGTAATGTCCTTTCATGCCTTCCATTAGGTTCGTGTTTTGGAAATGATGGTGTACGGTGTCAACAGGGATAGGGATAATATCGCCAAATATCTCATTAACATTCCACATCTTATATATCTTAGGCGCTAAACCTTCTACTTGTACGTTCATGCTATCAAGATTTTCCGGTCGCATGGAAGGATCCATCTGAATGTTGTTAGGATCAAATTGGTCCCCTAATGAACCTTGACGGGATTCACGGATCTGCGCATGTACAACCTGTAATCCTGAAAAGATTATTAATGAATATATAAGTAGTATTCGCCTCATAATTTAGATTACAAACTTACATAAAAATCTCCGATTTACAAGCGTGTCCGATAAAAGAATATCTTTTTGTCCATAATCAAGGAGGAATTTCCTGAATCCTGATATAACCCTGCTCCCTGCGTGCATGTTTAGGGGTCATATCCGTATTTTGTCCGATCGCTCTTCGATTCATGTCCGATCCATGTCCGCTTCCCAATCGGATATATATACCCGAAGAAACCCCTCGAATAGGCTTCGGATGGGTTACAGACTGCTAAGAGAATGCCAAGATTGGTCGCAAAGTCAGGAAAATAGCGTTTCTATTCGCTTCCTGAATTTTCTGAAAATGAATCCTTGCTTCTTATTATTTAACGTATTTACCCCCTATTCTTCTTCTTTTATCTACTCTATTCAGAGATTAATTTCGTATTTTTGTACTGATATTAATTTCTTAAACATAAAATAGTATGAAACCAACATTATTTGTACTTGCTGCTGGCATGGGAAGCCGATACGGAGGATTGAAACAATTGGACGGTTTGGGACCTAACGGAGAAACTATCATGGATTATTCTATTTATGATGCTATCCGCGGCGGTTTTGGAAAAGTTGTTTTTGTGATCCGTAAAGATTTTGAGCAAGATTTTCGTAATAAGATTATCAGTAAATATGAAAATTATATACCCGTGGAAGTGGTTTTTCAGGCTATTGATAATTTACCGGCAGGTTTCACTGTTCCCCCTGATCGCGCAAAGCCATGGGGTACCAATCATGCTGTATTGATGGGCAAAGATGTAATTAAAGAACCATTTGCTGTTGTTAATGCGGATGATTTTTACGGTCGAGACAGTTTTGCTGTAATCGGAAAGGCTTTGTCGGAAATAAGCGGCAAACAGAACGATTATTGTATGGTGGGTTATCGTGTGGGAAATACGTTAAGCGAAAGCGGTTCTGTGGCTCGCGGTGTATGTGCTACAGATAAAGGCGGTTATTTGACAACCGTTGTGGAACGTACTTCAATCGAACGTATTGACGGTAAAGTGTCTTTTAAGGATGAAAACGGAATATTGATAACAATCGATGATAATACGCCGGTATCTATGAATATGTGGGGGTTCACTCCCGATTATTTTAAATATTCGGAAGACTATTTTGCAGAATTCCTTCGTGCAAATATAAGTAATCCGAAAAGTGAATACTTCATTCCGTTAATGGTAAACAAATTGGTTAATGAAGAAATTGCCCGCGTAAAAGTTCTTGATACAACTTCTAAATGGTTTGGAGTGACGTATGCAGCAGACCGTCAAAGCGTAGTTGATAAAATTAAAGCATTGATTGATGCAGGAGAATATCCGGCAAAGTTATTTTAAGGTAAGAGACTAAGCTATCACAAAAAAACAGTAGCAAGAATAAATCTTGCTACTACGTATCACATTCTTGTGACGGTTCGGTTAGTCATAAAGCCGGTTAATGCGTATCAAGCCGGATGAATAGCTTCAGAAGGACAAGCATCTGCACAAGTGCCACATTCGGTGCATATTTCCGGGTTAATTGAATAGATATCACCTTCAGAGATAGCTTCTACCGGACACTCATCAATACAAGTGCCACAGGCAATACAATCTTCACTAATTAAATAAGCCATTTTGTTTAGATTTTAATTATTAGTACTAATTCATTTAACAAAAGTAAGTGTTTTATCCGTTGGTTGTACCACTCCCAAATTAATTTGTACATCTTCTAAATAGTAAATAAAAGGATTAAAATGATTGATATTTTGATTGAAACTCATCCGCTTGAACCTTTTATGCCTTCTCATGCTCGAGTACTGATGCTAGGGAGTTTTCCACCACAAAAGAAACGATGGTCAATGAACTTTTATTACCCCAATTTAAATAATGATATGTGGCGCATCATGGGGTTAATCTTCTTTGATAACAAAGATTATTTTTTGAATGAAACAAAGAAAGCATTTTGTCGTGATCGTATCATAGAGTTTTTAATGGAAAAAGGCATTGCGCTGTTTGACACTGCGTTAGTCATACGCCGATTGCAGGATAATGCTTCCGACAAATTTCTAGAGGTAATGGAAGCTACCGATATTGGCAGGCTATTGAATCAATTGTCGCAATGTAAAACCATTATCGCTACCGGACAAAAAGCAACAGACATATTGCTGACACAATTTAATGTATTGCAACCTGAAATAGGAAGTTTTTCGGAATTTGTTTTTAATAACACTATCATGCGTTTGTACCGTATGCCTTCAACATCCCGTGCTTATCCGTTGGCAATAGAAAAGAAAGCAGAAGCATACCGTAGGATGTTGTTTAGGGAAACACTGTAGTAACCCGATGGCGGAATTTAAAAGAGTAAAATATATAGATAGAAAATTGTACATAAGTGCTATAATTCGTATTTTGTAATGGCTATAGTTTATATTTGTGTTGCCATAAGTACCTCGTATGCAAAATTATTGCAGCGATATTGTTTTATGGCATGTACGTTATGAATGGAGGCTAATGCCATTTTTTCTGTTGTAATACTCTCGTGTTTAAATTTCTCCCGCATATAAAACCAATTGAGATAATTTTGCAAATACCGCTTTCTACCACGCCTTCGAATTCGTCCCCGGTGTTCTGTTCGTAGGATGAGAGTATTTTGTGCCGCCAGTCAAACGCTGTCTTTTTATTGATATGCAATTTTTCCTTAATTTTGTCTAATGAATATTCCTCTATCATTAAAGAAATATACGGCTCTGCAAGCGATTTTTTATGTATGCCATCGAGCCAAGTACCTGTATATTCGGTAAATGTACGATTGCAATCCTTGCACTTGAATCGTTGTGCCCCGCGTGCCTTACCGTAGCGACGATAGTGCTTCCCACCGCAATGAGGACAGGGTGCCTGCTTGTTTATCAGGGCTGTGCAACGGCTTCTTAACGAGCCGGTCTCTTCTTGCCCTAAATGGGACAAACTTAGTATCAATTGATGTTGTTCGCCTTTTGATAAGGTAGTGGCTAATGCCAGTATTTCTTGGTAGATCATTTGTTTTAGCTTTGTGTGTGCTTGAGATATCAAAGATAATACTTCTTTTCAATATGACAACACTATATTAAACTATAGCCTTTTGTAATTAATAAACGACTAAATGCGAAATGATTATGCACAACTCATATCCGTCTGGAAGTTCCTAATAACGTGAGTTCGATATAAGAAGTATGTAACAGAGTTAGCATAGTTCAACAAGAATGGTTATATTTATAGCGTTTGAATACCAAATAAATAAAAAATTCTTGCCCCTATGCTAACTGTAAACGAAGTTACAGAAATTTTCTATTTAAGTGATGAATTTTCAAAAGAATTTGATAAAACCTTCAAAAACATGTTTTGACTCAACAGGCAAACAAACGAACCAGAAACAAGTCTAACAGATTGTCCAACAGTGAGGTTATGACAATTTTGATAATTTTTCATTTAAGCAGGTTTCGGAATTTGAAACACTTTTACTTGTTCTATATGTGTAAGTAAGCACATGAACAAAGAATTCCCCAAGCTGGTGTCATATAATCGGTTTGTAGAGTTACAACAACAGGTAGTTCTTCCCTTGGTGTTGTTTTTGAAAACTTGCCGGATGGGTTCTTGAATCGGTATCAACTTTATTGATTCTACCTGCCTGAAAGTCTGTCACATCAAACGGGAACATTCCAACCATGTATTTAAAGAAATATCCACCAAAGGTAAAAGTATGTTGGGCTGATTCTTCGGGTTCAAACTACATATCATCATCAATGACAAAGGGGAAATCGTCAGCTTTGTCATCACTCAAGGGAATGTGGATGACAGGAAACCCCTATCCATACATAGTTTTATCCGCAATGTCTGGGGAAAGTTGTATGCAGACAAGGGATATGTCTCCCAGAAACTCTCTGAGATACTTTTTGTGGATGGTATTGACTTGGCTGCCAGAATGAGAAAAAACATGAAAGAGGGAGACTTACCTCCTCAAGAGAAATTAATGCTCAGGAAAAGAGCTGTGATAGAATCTGTAAACGATGAACTTAAAAACATTTGTCAGATAGAACACACCAGACATCGTTGATTTACCAATTTTATCACGAATCTGATAGCCGGGCTATTGGCATATAGTTTTCTACCCAAGAAACCATCTATTAGAGTTGAATTTGTCGATGATAAGTTGCTTAGCTTTTTCTAATCTTATATCGAACTTACGTTAAATAATAAAGTTGCATTTAATACTTGAATCTACGCTTAGCAATCTTATTATAAAAAACTTGGGAAATAGAAAAGAATATCTATCTTTGCACCACTATTATAAAGACGGGGTGTAGCGCAGTCCGGTTAGCGCACCTGCTTTGGGAGCAGGGGGTCGTGGGTTCGAATCCCGCTACCCCGACGGTTGAAAATCAAGCAGTTAAGAAGAAATTCTCAGCTGCTTTTTTCTTTGAAGTACATGCAATTTGCATGCAACTCCGTTGATTTGGATTAATTCTATTTCTTT
>SNRY01000061.1_pt1 | contig 46411 bp, 39 predicted proteins | sample 4693421 | NCBI WGS metagenome assembly SNRY01 (sample SAMN11003215, study PRJNA524138) | termite gut metagenome | isolation source: Bacteroidetes bacterial symbionts from single cell of protist host amplifed... | host: Streblomastix strix ... | reverse complement strand
CGTTCAACTGGATTTTCTCCTGAGTTGGATTGCCAAACACCATAGCTCCCAAACGCCCGTTTCCAACCGGTAGAGCTTCTACCCACTTTTCCGCAGGCGCATTATACCATAACTTGAAGTTATTATGCGAAGTACTGCTCTTTCCGCAACACGATGCGAATATCATGATGCAACCAAAAGCCATTCCTAATTGTCTGATAAAAGATTTCATTTGTGTTGAATTATATTAAAGTGTTATGTTTATATATTTTAAAGCTGAATAGCAAAAACGATTGTGTTGTACCCCGGCATGTTGGCAGGCTTCCGAATAATGACTTCATCTTTGTTTTGAACCCATTTTATACTCTCTTTGCTTCCCAACAGTTTCACCGAAGATATTTTCTTGCCCGTTTCCGTCTTTAGTCCCAAAGATTTGATATGAATGTCTTCCGCCGGATTTTCCATACAGAAGACGTATAATGTTTTACCTTTAACGGTAAAACGAATGTCGGTCGTTTGATATTTCCGCACGTCTTTTAAGCCGCCAAACATACCTTTTTCCGAATTTCCGGTAACAGAAGGACCTTCCCCATAGATTTTCCACGGGCGTGTGCCATAGATAGCCACCCCATTGTCTTGCATCCAAATGGCAATATTATCCAGAATCTGTAGCACGTCATCTTCCAAATCCCCTTCGGGTGTTTGTACAATATTGAGTAGCAAGTTTCCGTTTTTACTAACAATATCAACCAACATTTGTACGATTTCTGCGCCACTCATATATTTTTGCCCGGTGCGGTAATACCAATCACCTATTGAGGTATCGGTTTGCCAAGGGAATTCATTGATTCCTTCGGCAACTCCGCGTTCTCTGTCTTGGACAAAACGACCTTGTGATGGTTCTTTACACGTATAAACCACCCCCTTTTTATCTTTCGATTTCGAGTCCTGATTATAATAATGGGCAATTAAACTCCTTCCGACATCCTCAAAAGGCAGACCACTGTCGGAATACAATAAATCGATGTGATAATCATCAATTAATTCGCGAATACGGTCGTACCATTCGCGTTGCCATATCGGATTGTTTGTCAACCAACCGTTGTCGCCGGAAGTTGCCGGTTTATGATACAAATCTTGATATTCGGGGTTATTTCCATCATAAGGAACACCTGCTTTATTGCCCAATTGGTCGGATTTGTGGCTGGATTGAAACCAAGTGAAACTTGCTCCCAGATGTTCTGATACTCCAAAATACAAGCCTTCCTTTTTGGCTGCTTTTTGCCATAAACCGACTATGTCTTTCTTTGGTCCCATGTTCACGGAGTTCCACCGGTTAAGTTTGGTGTTCCAAAGAGAAAAATTGTCATGGTGGACACCCATACTGACAAAATATTTGGCTCCGACACGCTTATAAAGCTTCATCAGCTCTTCCGGATTCCACTTTTCGGCTTTCCACAAAGGGATTATATCTTTATAACCAAATTCAGAAGGATGTCCATAATGTTCCACATGGTAAGTATAGTAACGGTTAGGAGATACGTAAGTTTCTTTTTCGCAATTATAATAACCTCTTTCGTACATACCTCGCGCGTACCAGTCTCCTTGACGGGGAACAGCTTGTGGACCCCAATGAGACCAAATCCCAAATTTGGCGTCCCTGAACCATTCGGGATATTTATATTCTTTCAATGACGCATCGGTAGGTTTATATTTTCCTGCACTCATGGGCAGGTCTTTGTTTTGAGCGGAGACCGCTACGGATATATTTATCAAGAACAATAATACTGTTGTCGAGATAAAGTTCTTCATTAATAAGGTGTTTGTCATAAGATTGGATTTATGTTGTTGTTTACTTATATTCATCGGATATTTACATGAATGATTCCTCCGGGAATTATAACTGCATTTTCCTTTTGCGTACGGTAGATAATCATTTGCTGAGGTTTCTTCAAATCAGCTCCGGCAATGGCTTTGTATAAATCTTCAAGGCTGTTGACAGGTTTGCCTGCAAATCCCAAAATCACATCGTTGGACGATAGGTAATCACGCAATTCAGTGCCGTAGGCAGCTACGGAAACGACATACACTCCCCGTTCCGAATCCATTCCGGTGGCAGAGCGTTCGCCCAATGTTTCCAAGTTTTTGATTTGCACCCCCTCCCAAGTTAGTATCTCCGCATCGGAAGCGTCTGAATTATACACCGGTATGGGCATTGCCGGCTTTTCGGCTAAAAGTTTTAAGCGTTCGGATACGACACCGAATTTATCCATGTCGAAGTTCTGAAATCCCATCCGAAAGATTTCCGTTGCGTTATTGGATATTCGGAAATCACCGGAAGCAGGATTAACAAATTCTACTTTAGAAACAATGGAATGGGCATCAGTGCCATACATTCCGGCAACCTTATATGTGATGCTGTCGGTAAAGATATTGTAATCCACCAACGCTCCGTTGGTGTCATGTCCCGCAGGTCGTTCGTAAGGCAGCATCACAATGTTTCGCGTAAAAACATTACCATTATTCCTCAACCAAGCGTGGCGGTAAAAAGTATTATTGATAAGGATGTTATTCTCTACCACCCGATAAAATCCCTCTCTGAGTTTAAGTCCGCCGTTCAAACAGAGATTGTTGTAAATATGGTAATTGGTAGAGCCATCGTCCAAGTCAATATCCCACCCCCGATCACAACGGAAACGATTGTTGCGGATTTCCACCGTTTCAATGGCATCAACCAAGACTAACTCCTTATGTTTGGTTGTCAATAAGGAATCGAAAGTCTCGCGAACCGGATACCAGAAACGATCTCTGCCCCAAGAATTGAATGAACCGTGGTCGCCGGTTTCTTTAACTGTATTGAAAACATCGTTGAACTCAAGGATATGACCGCCCCACGTACCTTCACTGATATTGATTCCGGCGCGAGGAGTATCGTAAATCGTGTTATGACTTAGCGTAATGGCACGACACATGGAAAACTCCACACCCGTAATTTGTTTTTCAAAAAGCCCGATTTTGTGAATCAGATTGTCGTAAACACGATTGTAAGCAGGATAATTATTGGTTTTCGGACCGGGTGTACGGTCTATTTCTTCGGTTGGCACAAAATCATGATACTCAAAGCTCGGTGAGCGAACAGCATTAGGATCGCCCACAAAACAAATGGCGCTCGCCCCGATACGGGTGATATGGGAACCGGAAATTTCGCAATTACGGTTATAATTACTGAAAAAGATGGCATTTCCCCCCAAATTGTACAGGTTACAGTTGCTCAACGCGCAATTTTCAGCGCCTTCAAAACTCACAGCGCCACCCCGGTAAATAGCCCAGTCGGAACGAAGCAGAGGTTCGTATTTCTCCATAAAAGTACGCACCGTTTGTGTCAATTCAATACCTTCGAGAACAATGTTCCGCACAGGGTCAGCTTCACTTCCGCGCAATTCAATCAAATGTTTAATTTGCGGACTTTCAAAAAGAACGCTTTGCACATCTTCTCCCTCTAAAGGATAGTAATAAAGCGTCGATTCGGAAGCATTGTAAAACCATTCGCCGGGAGCGTCCAACTCTTCAAAGATATTTTCAACCATGCGATTCTCAGCATGTAAGCCGGATTGACGGTTATTTTGCCATCCTCCTTCCAAAGAAAGATTTCCTTGTTTGTCTTTGCCGGTAATCCGGTAATGGAAGTCCCCCCAATCCCGGACATGCATTGCATGAAGGTATCCTCCGGCAGGGTTTTTCCATGTTTTCACCCGTTTGGGGGCAGTTGCCTCGGCGCTTGTCCCGTTTAACCGAACAGCATAAGGGTCGTAATTCGGATAACGCGCCATTTGACGGATTTCACCATTGACAACTAACATATCCATAACCGGTGATGAACCGGTTATTTTGGTTTTCAAGACGCCTTTTTTATAGGGTTGCCATTGCAGATTATCAAGCAAAACACTTCCGCTGATAACTACCTTTTCTCCGGGGTAGGAACGAATGGTCAACGACTCGCTTGCTGTTTTGCCTCCATCTTCGGACGTAAAAACCAAAGGAGTGGAAAGCCGGTAAGTGGCTTCCCGCAAAATGACAGTAACTGCTCCCGGTGTTTTACGGGCTTCTTGCTGAGCCTTTTCGATGGTAAGGAAAGCGGCTTGCTTACTTCCATTATTGGAATCGCTTCCTTCCGGCGAAACATAAATCTGGGTTTGTGCATGTATTGCTTGAAAAACAATTAGTTGTAGAAACAAGATCGCGCCTGTTATCAAAATCTTTCTCATTATATGTCGGTATTTATCACTTGAATTGTTGATGTATGCAAATATATATCTTATTACTTTAAATCGGGCTATAAAAAACACCCATAATTTTGTTTCAATAGTTACATGGATTGGTTCAATTTTGCAGAACTGAAGTTTTCAATTTTCACTTTGTAACCTTTCGGAGTTTTCAATGTATACTTAATGAGATTACCCGACCGATTCCATTGCAATTTGATTATATCTTTTCCAACGGGAATGGAACCGTTGCAACTGTCCAGAACAATATCGGTAAAACGAATGGTTATCTCTTTGTTGATATAATCAATATGGCTGATTCCCAATACATCGCGATATAAAACATGCCCGATATAGGAAGCAAAACCGTGATTGCAACTGGCATAATTCTGCATGTGTTCCCATAAAGTTCCGGTTTTGTCTGCCATAGCATAGAAATAATCTTGTATTTCCAACAACATTTGACTTTGGAAACCGTAACGCGAAAGCAAGTCCATGCGCATATAATTCCCCATGAAAGCATTGGCGCGGAACACACCGGGATAAGTAACGGCATCGTTGCGATTAGGTCCGAACTCCGTAACTAATTTCTTCCACAATCCGGGATGAGAACTTGGGGTGACTATATTGAAATAGAAAGCATAATATTGGCATACTTCGGTGGTATTGCTTGTCAATTTCAATTTGCCGTTTTCCCTCACGGCATTGTCTATAAAGAAATTACCGTTGAACGACTGGTGGAGAATAGTTTGCTGGATATTGTCCGACTTCTTTGCCCAACCGGTATTACCGTACAGCCGCGCAGCGCTTGACAGCGCCGCACAATAGAGCATATTTGAAGGATAGTTGACGTCCTGTACAAAATCGTTTGCCTTCGACCATTCGACAAATACCCACGATTGAAGTTTTTCGAGTAGTCCGTCTCCATTCTCCAAACCGGCAAAATATTGCAGAAGCTTCTCTATTCGCGGTTTCAGTTGAGCAATCAAGGCGGGGTCTCCGTTGCGCCGAGCATAATCTTCCACTTGCAGAATAAACCACAATGACCAGTTGGGGATAAAAGTCCCATCGTAATTATCGGCAGGGTAACACATTGGAATCATACCCGCCGGAATCTTATCGAAGCTTTTTGGCAAGGCGTAATTCTCGAAAAAGTTGTGAGCCACTGCCGAATAGCCGGTGAACTCCTTTTCCATAATTGCCGCATAATAGCTGTCGCACAACCACCCGGCGCGTTCGCGCGAGGCGCAATCCATAAAAACATCTATCGCATTTTGACGGGAACTTTGTTTGGCGGCATCATATATTTTGTTCAGTTTGAAATTACTGCTGTTGAACGCCGCATTCTTATTTTCAGGATAAGCGAACTCACGCAAGTAAACGTTTTCGATTTGACAACCGCCCTCCAATACTATCACCTTCAAGTATTTGAAAGTGTAGGATTCCAACGTTTCCAAAGCATATTCACCCGCCTCAAATTCGTACACAATCTGATTACAGATGTCCGACATACGTTGCTGCGTTTTCACATCGCCGCCTGTCAACATTTCGTCGAAATAGAAAATAAGCCTCGTCGGGCTTGTACAGTTCAATTTTGCTCCGAGAAACCCGGAGAAGTCCGTGCCGAAATCATAGATATAGAATTCGTTTGCTTGTAACGAGAGCGTACCCTGCGAACATACCGGCTTATTGATAATTGCCTGCGAAGTAGTTACTATTTCCTGTATTTCCTGCGAAGTAGGAGTTACTTCGAGTTCGGTTTCTGTAAACCCCTTCAATATTGAGCCGACTTGGGTTAGCGAGCGGTCTTTATGATAGTTCTTCGGTTTGACCCTCTCCACAGTTCCTTTGGAATATACCGCAACCGGATTTAAAATATCAAAGCGTGGCATCAATACATTGCGAGGAAGGAGTTTGACCGTCGGCAAAACTGTTTGTTTCAAGTTCTCTACCGGAACTTTCGAGGAAGCGCGCCACTTGTCATAACCCTCCTTCAAACGGTAATACTCTGTAAACGGTCGTTGAAAACTGTAACGTTCCACTTTTTGCAGTCGTTCTATTATCTGAAAAGTTTCAAAGTCCTGCCCTGAACCGGTGGCAAGCGCTACCTTTCCGTCGATGCCCACTTCCGAAAGCAAAAAAGAAGGCTGATCCATAGTATAAAAAGTAGTAATATTATAACCGGCTACTTCAATGGCAAGAATATTTTCGCCTTCATCAACAAATTTACCGATGCTATACTCATCAACCCGAAAATAACCGTGAGCAGCGCGCGCCGGTCCGGAGCCGATAAACTCACCATTCACAAAAACCCGGTAAAGTGTTGAAGCAGCAATCCTCACTGTAACCTGTTGATTGTGTTTTGCTTGAAAGACAGCCCGAAAGCCAAGGTTCAAATTCATCTCCTTTTCGCGTCCGGCAGCCCACACGGGTTTGGCTTTTTGCATGAACGCAGCGGTTTTGTCAACCGGTTGAAAAGCCCTCGCTTGAAGAAAGAAGCCGGGCAGGAATAACCATATCAATAATTTCTTATACATAGTGCTTTCTTTTATGCATGGTGTATTAAACTATTTAATTAACAGAAAATTCACTCTACAAATATATTAAATTTTCAATGAACACCCATGCCGGAGCCTGTTTAAATTTGATTGAAACAAGTTTTATGAGAACCCCGAATGTATCACTTTCAACTTTCCACTTTCAATTTTCAACTCCATCAGGGCGTTCCCCTGTCGGGGTCGGGCTTTCCGCTGCAATCTTTCTTGCCTCGCAAGCTCGTCAACCAAGGATTTTCGCTACAATCCCTAACGCCCATGCGGACATCGCTAACTAACACAGCAAAGCAATCTACCTGAATTATTGACGGCGCATACCGGAATTATGACGGTAGCATACGCGCGTATGCCAGTGGCATACCGGAGCTAAGAAGGTAGCATAATTCCCGTATGGTATATACCATACGACCCATTTGCTATATACCAAAAGAAATTATGCCCGTTGGCAAAGCGGAATATCAACCGGAATTACGAAAGTTTGACGCTGGAAAGCAAGATGAAAGTTAGTGGCTGCTTGCTTTTTAGAACCTGTTTAAATTTAATTCAAGTATGTTTTACGAGAACTCCGAAGGAGTTATATGTGTATAGCTCATGTCCAATTTAGTGGCTACTTGCTTTTTAGAACCTGTTTAAATTTAATTCAAGTATGTTTTACGAGAACTCCGAAGGAGTTATATGTGTATAGCTCATGTCCAATTTAGTGGCTACTTGCTTTTTAGAACCTGTTTAAATTTGATTCAAGCATGTTTTACGAGAACTCCGAAGGAGTTATATGTATATAGCTCATGTCCAAATATACCGTTTGGTTCGACTCTGTAAGAGTCGCATATTACTTTTAAGTAATTTAAACAAGCTCTTACAAATGTACAACAAATGCACTACAAGTATATGAATTGTGAGTTAAATTACACGAGTGCTTATATAGGGTTCAGAAAAACATCTATATATTTGCTCCCTATGCCGACAAATTATATTGACGAACTCAACGAAAGCCAACGTGAAGCAGTGCTTTATACCGACGGTCCATCCTTGGTCATTGCCGGAGCCGGTTCTGGAAAAACGCGCGTACTTACCTATAAAATAGCCTATCTGCTGGAAAACGGATATGCACCCTGGAATATCCTTGCTCTTACCTTCACCAACAAAGCAGCAAGGGAAATGAAAGGACGCATCGCCCATACAGTAAGCGAAAAACGCTCGCAAGCATTGTTCGCCGGAACATTCCATTCCGTATTCTCACGCATCCTCCGCACCGAAGCGGCGCACATCGGTTTTACCCCGCAATTTACCATTTACGATACGGCAGACACCAAAAGCCTGTTGCGTTCCATTATCAAGGAAATGGGACTGGACGAGAAAACATACAAACCCGGCGCCGTTCAATCACGCATCTCCAATGCCAAAAACCGGTTGATTTCACCCTCTGCTTATGCTGCCGATAGAGAAATTTACGCCAACGACAACAGAAGTAAAATGTCTGCCGTCCGCGACATCTATACTCAATATTGGCACAGATGCCGGCAGGCAGATGCTATGGATTTTGACGACTTGCTGTTCTATACCTTCATTCTTTTTCGCGACTCCCCGGAAGTGTTGAACCGTTACAGAGAGCAATTCCGTTATGTATTGGTGGATGAGTATCAGGACACTAATTTTGCGCAACACAGCATTATTTATCAATTAGCCAAAGAACATCAGCACATTTGTGTAGTGGGTGATGATGCGCAAAGCATTTATTCTTTTCGCGGCGCGGATATTGACAATATTCTCCGCTTCACCGAAGTCTATCCCGCCGCCCGCCTCTTCAAGCTGGAACAGAACTACCGTTCCGTGCGAAACATTGTACAAGCGGCGAACAGTTTGATTCAAAAAAACCAGAGGCAAATCTTCAAAGAAATCTTTTCTGAAAAAGACCCCGGTGAACTCATCACCGTATTCAAAGCATACTCCGATGTAGAAGAAGGAGAAATCGTGGTCAACAAAATAATGGAATTGCACCGGCTGGAACAATACGGCTATTCCGGTTTTGCTGTTTTGTATCGAACAAACGCCCAAAGTCGTGTGTTCGAAGAAGCGTTGCGCAAGCAAGACATACCCTATAAAATATATGGAGGCTTGTCTTTCTACCAACGGAAAGAGATAAAAGATGTAACGGCTTACTTTCGCTTGGCAGTAAACCCCAACGACGAAGAAGCTTTCAAACGTATTATCAATTACCCCGCACGCGGTATCGGCGAAACCACGATAGCCAAAATTATCGCTGCCGCCCGTAGTCATGATGTTGGCGTTTGGCAAGTGCTTTGCGAGCCATCTACATACGAGCTTCCCATTAACAAAAGCACATACGGCAAATTGCAAAACTTCCGTGAACTAATGGAAAGTTTCATGGCAGACGCATTGGAAAAAGATGCGTATGAAACAGGTATGAACATCGTCCGGCGTTCCGGCATCATGAACGATGTTTATCAGGACAATTTGCCCGAAAACAAAGACCGTAAAGAAAATATTGAAGAGCTGATGACCGGTATCCACGATTTTTGTTCCACTCGTAGAGAAGAAGGTTATCCCCACATTCTCTTAGCGGATTTCCTTGCCGAAGTATCTCTACTTACCGACCAAGACACAGATAAAGGAGAGAACAATGAGCGGGTCAGTTTAATGACCATACATGCCGCAAAGGGATTGGAATTTCCCAATGTGTTCGTCGTAGGTATGGAAGAAGGGCTTTTTCCCGGCTTTATGACAGGCGAATCCATACATGGCTTGGAAGAAGAACGGCGTCTTTTCTATGTAGCCATCACCCGTGCGGAAGTTCATTGTTTCTTGTCTTACGCCGGAGCGCGTTTCCGCTACGGAAGTATGGAATTTGCCAACCCCAGTCGTTTCTTGCAAGATATTGACACGCGTTTCCTGCAACTGCCGCAAGAGGCTATATTAGGGTATCGTAAAAAACTATTCACATTGCCTACCGGCTTGCCCAAACAAACAACGAGAACTATTCCGTATGCAACCGTTCCGTCGGTAAGCGAAGCAAATACAACACTTAAAGTGGGGCAAATTGTCGAACACGAACGTTTCGGCATTGGCGAAATACTTGCGGTCGAAGGCGGAGGAGAGAATACCAAAGCCTCCATATTGTTTAAAAATGCGGGGAACAAACAGCTGTTGCTTCGCTACGCAAGGCTAAAGGTGGTGGAATAAAACAATAAGACTTCATCTGATAGTTTCCGGCAAAAGACGCTGGATTTTGGGCGAAAGCTAGTGAATATAGTATTCTTTGGTTAACGCAATATACTCCTCACTGTATTGATGCCGGGATGTTTCCGTCAGAAGCATTTCCCCTTTGCATGCCCGTTCAAAAAAAGAAAAAGCTAAGAGAGTCCTTTTCGGCTCTCCTTCCGGTTTGGTTACCACGTCAAGCCGGCGAAAAGGAAATAAGCCATAAAGTCGAGCCAACTCCTCCAATTTTCCGGCAGCATTCGTTGGGATAATTATAGCAAACATCCCTTGTGGAGATAATAATTGCTTCGTGCCTTGTACCAAATCGAGATAACTCAACCGGTAATCGTGCCGCGCTGTGCTACGCTGTTTATCGGGAGATAACAAAGAATCAACAAAATAAGGAGGATTGGAAACAATAAGATCATATTTATCTTTCGGCATAAAAGTTCTAAAATCAGTACAAACCACCTCTATTCTGTCGTTCCATGGAGAGCAACGGACGTTTTCGTTCGCTTGACAAGCTGCGGATTTATCTATCTCCAGAGCAGTAATAAAAGCTGGGCTTCGTTGAGCAAGCATTAGTGCTATTAACCCCGTCCCCGCACCAACATCCAATATACGTCGAACACATTCAACGGGAGCCCATGCACCTAACAACACGCCGTCGGTTCCCACTTTCATGGCACACTCGTCTTGCCGAATAGTAAATTGTTTGAAATGGAAAAAAGAATTGGACATGTGTAATAAAGTTGAAATAGGAAAAGGGGCTTTTCCACCCCTTTTCCCTATTTTTTCAGTCTAAGCATCAACTTTTTTACCGCCTGTTCCTCATCTTCCTCTTCATTAAGCAATTCCACCAAACGAGTATCAACAACCGCCCCCGCAGCATATTCGCATACCATCTGGAAGCTTGCCTTGTTGTTAACGTTAAAACTTGCCATAAGCGCATTATTCAACTTCATGTCTTTTATCTTTTTAAAGAAGTCTCGCTTATAATGAACTGTATTTTTATTGTCATTTATTTCCGTCAGAGAAGATGAGACATAAATAAAACCACTCGAATGTTTGTCTATCTGCCCGATTTTATCCAAATGCATTTCGGAAGTAACAGGCAAAATAATAAGTAACCCATAACGGTCGGCAATGATGCGAAAACGCTGTTGATAATCTTCAAACGAAAGATCGGGAATAATAACTCCGTCAATATCACATTCCACACATTTCCGGCAAAAAAATTCAAACCCAATATCCGCAATAGCATCCAAGTAACCCCACAACAATAAAGGGATGCTAACGGTACGGCGAATATGGTGTAATTGCTCAAATAACAATCTCAATGTCATCCCGTTCTTCAAAGCACAGTCAACGGCTTCCTGAATAATCACCGCATCGGTTTTCATGTTTTCAGACGGGATTCCGATTTGAATCATATCTGCACCATTCTCTTCCAATGCATGAATGATTTCTCTCGTACTGTCCGTCGTGGGATGTCCCGCACAAAAAGAAATAGATAATAAGTTCTTTTTATCACTGTTGAATAATTGGTTAATTCTATTCATAAGCTCTAATTTAAGTTAAAGTTTAAGCCCTACTAATCATTGATATATATGCAAATATACAATTAATAATTGAGAACAGGGTATATTTTCCCTCGTGTTTTAGAAGTGTTTTTCGGCAATTAACCGGGTAATTTTTATTCCTTATTTAGCTAAAAAACAAGCGTTTACTATTATTTTTTATACTGCAAATCACCAACAATCACACACCATTGACCTCAATAATCATAATTTTGTCCGATCCCTCTCCGATACATCCTCGCTCTATCTCTGTCTACAAAGCGGTTAAAGATCGCGGAAGTATTGGTGGAAATGCCTTTCTGGGTAGATACGAACGTGTCGCAATTTATGAGTAGAGATGCAGAGGAGTAATATGTTTCCAAAATAGCTATCATTAGATTCGGCAAAAATGATGATGCATTTTAATAGAGTTTCAAGTAAATACACTACTTTCGCAACCGATTATACTTAAAAGTGTGATTACAAATTATTCACAATCTTATTTACTCAGAGATAACAAGATGAAAGGGGCTATTGTTGGCGCAAGTGGAGCTGTAGGGCAAGAATTTCTACGCGTACTTGATGAAAGAAATTTTCCGTTAGATGAATTAATTTTGTTTGGTTCCGAACGTAGTGCAGGGCGCAAATATACCTTTCGTGGAAAAGAAATCGAAGTCAAACGTTTGCAACACAATGATGATTTTAAAGATGTAAACATCGCTTTTGTTTCGGCAGGAACAGGAATATCTAAGGAGTTTGAAAAAGACATTACTCGATATGGAGCTATCATGATAGATAATTCGAGCGCATTTCGTATGGATGCCGATGTACCTTTGGTAGTGCCTGAAGTCAATGCTGCCGATGCGAAGAACCGTCCTCGCGGCGTGATAGCCAATCCAAATTGTACCACCATACAAATGGTTGTCGCATTAAAAGTTATTGAACAGATTTCACACATCAAAACAGTTCATGTGTCCACCTATCAAGCAGCAAGTGGAGCAGGAGCGACTGCCATGAAGGAACTATACGAACAATATCGCCAAGTGCTGGCTGGCGAAAAGGTAACGATAGAAAAGTTTGCATACCAGTTAGCTTTCAACCTGATACCTCAAGTGGATGTATTTACCGAAAACGGATATACGAAGGAGGAAATGAAGATGTATAACGAAACACGCAAGATCATGCATTCCGATATAAAAGTAAGCGCCACGTGCGTGCGTGTTCCGTCATTGAGGTCACACTCAGAAAGTGTATGGGTGGAGACTGAACGCCCCGTTTCGGTGGAAGAGGTTCGCGAAGCATTTGCCAAGGCTGAAGGCGTGGTATTGCAAGACAATCCGGCGGAGAAAGAATATCCGATGCCTTTGTTTCTGGCAGGTAAAGACCCTGTATATGTAGGGCGTATCCGCAAGGATTTGACGAATGAAAACGGACTTACTTTTTGGTGCGTAAGCGACCAAATCAGAAAAGGTGCTGCACTGAATGCCGTGCAAATTGCCGAATATTTGATTAAGGAAAACGATAAACTTTGATGAATAGTAATCGTGTTCAAATTATGGAATTATGCCCACTGTGTCAGGGTAGACAACTGAAACAAGTTATGAAATGCACTGATTTTTATGCTTCGGGTGAACAGTTTGATATATGTGTATGCAAAGATTGTGATTTTTATTTTACGCAAGGAGCACCTCACGAAGCAGAAATGGACAGGTATTACGAAGCATCCCGATACATTTCTCTTTCCGACAGCCGAAAGGGAATTGTAAATATGCTCTATCATTGGGTTCGCAACTACACATTAAACCAAAAAGCGAAACTGGTGATGAAGGAGGCACATCGCAGAACAGGACGGATATTGGATATAGGTGCCGGAACGGGTCATTTCGCCGATATAATGGCGTATCATGAATGGACAGTTAATGCTATTGAAAAGAATGCCAAAGCACGGGCTTTTGCCAAAGAATATTTTGAACTGGATATAAAAGACGAGAATGCGTTGTATGCGTTCAAACCTGATTCTTTCAATGTAATAACCTTGTGGCATGTAATGGAGCACTTGGAGCATTTGGATGAAATATGGGAACGAGTGTACGAATTGCTGACTGACAAAGGAATACTTGTTGTTGCTGTTCCCAACCGCGCATCTTATGATGCACAAAAATACAAGGAACATTGGGCTGCTTACGACGTGCCGCGTCACTTGTGGCATTTTACACCGGTCACCATTGAAAAATGGGGGTACAAACACGGTTTTGTATTAGCAAACCGCTATCCGATGCCTTTTGACGTTTTTTATATTTCCATATTGAGTGAAAAGTATCGAAAAAGTTTTTTCCCTCTTATAAAGGGGATGTTTATGGGAATTATAGGGTGGTTTCATGCACAGTCCCATAAGGATAAAAGCAGTTCGATGATTTATGTGTTCAGAAAAAAACAGCATGAAGACTAAAAACGAGAAGATTTCCCATTTCGATATGCAGTTTTTCACTTCAAGCATTAGCATTACGTTTGTGTTGTTGCTATTGGGCTTGGTTGTCTTTTTTGTGTTAGCGGCTGCCAATTTAACGGTGTATGTTCGTGAAAACATAACCCTCTCCATTCTTGTTAATGATGATATGAAAGAAGCCGATATTCTGAAATTTCAAAAAGACTTGGAGAAGCGACCTTTTGTCAAATCTTCCGTTTATATTTCCAAACAACAGGCTCTCGAAGAACAGACCGCAGCTATGGGAACCAATCCGAAAGACTTTCTGGGATATAATCCCTTTAAAGCCTCTTTGGAAATATACTTGCGCTCTGACTATGCAAACATGGATAGCATCGCTAAGATAGAAAAACTTATCAGAAAAGATACTAACACGCGAGAGGTTCTTTATCGGGAAGAATTGATAGACGCAATTAACAACAACATCCGTACTATAAGTTTAATACTTTTAGGATTGGCTCTTATTCTCATGTTAATATCTTTTGTTTTGATTAACAATACGGTGCGTTTGGCTATTTATTCCAAACGTTTCCTTATTTATACCATGATGCTGGTAGGAGCAGATTGGGGATTCATTCGGAAACCATTTGTGGCAAAATGTGTTCGAAGTGGCATTTGTGCAGCGGCAATATCCGGAGCCATTTTAATAGGCTGTGCTTTCACAGCGATCTATTATGAACCTGAATTAATTCAGGTCATTACTCTCCAAGTGATGATACCGGTAGTTGGCGTTATTATAATATCCGGTATTCTGATTCCTTGGTGGTGTGGTTATTTCTCTGTCAATAAGTATCTACGGATGAAGTCGATAGATTTGTATTACATTTGAGTTTAAATGAGTAAATAAATATATGGATAAAAAACAGGGATTTGCTTTTGATAGGATCAATTTTATATTGCTAGCAATTGGCATGGTGGCTGTTATTTTGGGTTTTATACTGATGACGGGAAGTGTTTCAACTGAAGTAGCTTTTAATCCTGACATATTTAGTGTGCGACGAATAAAAGTGGCACCTGTTATTTGTTTTTTAGGTTTTATTTTTATGATATACGCCGTCATGCGGAAACCTAAATCAAGACAATAAAAAACATGAGTTGGATTGAAGCGTTAATTTTGGGATTGATACAGGGATTTACCGAATATTTGCCGGTGAGCAGTAGCGGACATCTTGCCATAGGAACTGCTTTATTCGGTTTGCATGAAGGTGAGAACTTAACTTTTGCGATAGTGGTTCATGCGGCTACTGTATTGAGTACGATTGTTGTTTTATGGAAAGAAATAGCATGGCTACTTAAAGGTTTGTTCAAATTTCAATGGAATGAAGAGACTCGTTATGTCAGCAATATTATTATTTCTATGATTCCGGTGGGGATAGTGGGAATTTTCTTTAAGGATGAAATAGCAAAAATCTTTGACGGAGGGTTATTGCTGGTGGGTTGTATGCTCTTTCTCACTGCGGTATTATTGGCTTTTTCCTATTATGCGAAACCCCGACAAAAAGATAAGATTTCATTGAAAGACACCTTTATCATCGGTGTGAGTCAGGCTTGTGCAGTGCTTCCGGGTTTATCACGTTCGGGCACGACTATTGCTACTGGTTTGTTGCTTGGCAATAAAAAAGAAATGTTGGCACAATTCTCTTTTCTGATGGTGCTTGTCCCCATTCTAGGAGAAGCTGTTCTCGATTTGATGAAGGGAAACTTTAGTGCCGAACAATCGGGCATCCCCGCTTCATCATTCATAGTTGGTTTTGCACTGGCTTTTATTTCCGGTTGCATTGCCTGCCGTTGGATGATTAATATTGTGAAAAAAGGTAAGTTGATTTACTTTGCCGTTTACTGTGCGATAGCCGGTGCGGTTACGGTTGTTATTTCACAGATGCAATGACAGGGAATGAATTTTGAAGAGGGAGAAATTCTTTATTTCAATAAACCGCTGAAGTGGACATCTTTCAATTTGGTGGCGCGAATACGGTACGATTTGTGCCGGAAATTGAAAATAAAGAAACTCAAAGTGGGACATGCCGGAACACTAGACCCTTTGGCAACGGGGGTTATGATAATCTGTACGGGTAAGGCGACAAAAAGAATAGAAGAATTTCAATATCAAACCAAGGAGTATATAGCAGCCATTTGTTTGGGAGCAACCACTCCTTCGTATGATTTGGAAAAAGAGATAGATGCCCGCTACTCTACAGAACACATTACGCAGGAAATGGTGGAACATACGCTGAAAACGTTTGTTGGGGCAATAGAACAAGTACCTCCTGCCTTTTCCGCATGTAGAGTTGATGGAGCACGTGCTTATGATTTAGCCCGCAAAGGGAAAAAGGTTGAATTGAAGCCTAAATTGTTGGTTATTGATGAAATAGAACTGTTGAAATGTAATCTTCCGGAGATAAAAATTCGTGTGGTGTGCAGTAAAGGAACATATATTCGCGCGTTGGCACGTGACATAGGAGAGGCATTAAATAGTGGAGCGCACTTGACAGGACTTGTTCGTACCCGTGTGGGGGAGGTAACTTTGGAGCAATGTTTGGATGTTGAGAGTTTTGGAGTATGGTTGGAGAATATGTAGTTATGCAATCTGAACATTAAGGTGTTAAAAATGGAGTTAATATAAATACAACAGATATTATGAAACTGTCACAATTCAAATTTAAGTTGCCGGAAGAGAGAATAGCTTTGCATCCTACAAAGTATAGAGATGAATCGCGTTTGATGGTGCTTCATAAAAATACGGGGAAAATAGAGCATAAGATCTTTAAAGACATTTTGAAATATTTTGTTGATAAGGATTTATTCATATTCAACGATACCAAAGTCTTTCCGGCACGCCTATACGGAAGCAAGGAGAAGACGGGAGCACGTATCGAAGTTTTTTTGTTGCGCGAATTGAATGAAGATTTGCGCTTGTGGGATGTATTGGTTGATCCTGCTCGAAAAATAAGAATCGGGAACAAGCTCTATTTTGGCGAAAGCGATTCAATGGTAGCCGAAGTAATAGACAATACGACTTCGCGGGGACGCACTCTTCGATTTCTTTATGATGGGTCACACGACGAATTTAAGCAAGCATTGTATGCTCTCGGTGAAACCCCATTGCCTCGTTCCATTATCACTCGTAAACCGGAACCGGAAGATGTCGAACGCTTTCAATCCATTTTTGCCAAGCATGAAGGAGCTGTCACTGCCCCTACAGCTAATTTGCATTTCAGTCGTGAGCTATTAAAACGCTTGGAAATAAAAGGAATCAACTTTGCATATATCACGTTACATGCAGGATTGGGCAATTTTCGCGATATTGACGTAGAGGATTTAACCAAACATAAAATGGATTCCGAACAAATGTTTGTATCGGAAGAAGCCGTAAACGTGGTTAACCATACCCAAGATAATAATAAAAATGTGTGTGCCGTAGGCACTACCGTATTGCGTGCCATTGAAAGCACAGTAAGTACCGACGGACATTTGAAGCCTTTTACAGGATGGACAAATAAATTTATCTTTCCTCCCTATGATTTTACTGTAGCCAACAACTTGATTGCAAATTTTCACATGCCATATTCCACACCACTAATGGTTGCGGCTGCGTTCGGTGGCTACGACCAAATAATGAACGCATACGAAATAGCTATAAAAGAAGAGTATCGCTTCGGTACGTATGGAGATGCCATGCTGATACTTAACAAATAACTATGAAAAGGTTATGGCGTGTGTTTATTTAGGACTTGGCACGAATTTAGGCAACCAAGAACAAAATCTGTACGACGCCGTGCAAAAAATAGAAAAGCGGATAGGGGAAAAGCTCTCCTTATCCGCTTTTTACATAACTGCTCCTTGGGGGTTTACTTCCGGAAATGATTTTCTTAATGCCGTTATCAATGTAGATTCCCCACTTCTTCCTTTGGTAATTTTAAAAGAAACCCAAATAATAGAATTGGAAATGGGACGCAAAAAAGAGAAACAAGAAATAGATGAATCCACTATCGGCGGCAGAGTTTACCATGACCGTCTAATAGATATAGATTTGCTTCTGTATGATAACTTAATAATGACAACGAAAGAGTTAACCCTGCCACATCCCTTAATGACCGAACGCATTTTTGTTATGAAACCGTTGGTAGAAATTGCTCCTGAAGTGGTACATCCTGTGTTCGGCAGAACGATGCTGGAGATTTTATCTTCTCTTACATCCTTATAGTAAACGATTCTCTCGTCAATTTTTTTCGCAATAATCCCTTTTAGTCTTGTTGAGGAATAAAGCTATGTCTGTGAATCGGTTGTGGATGAATTCTTATAGCATTAAATCAATGTATTGGTAATTTATTTGTGTAATACCGATTATAAAGAGCCTTTATTTAGTTACAAGACTAAAAGGAATAATTCCGATTTTTTTTAATCAAAATTTAGGTCAATCGGAAATAAAGCTAACTTTGTACACTCCTTGTCTAAATTTATTATACATAAGAAATGAAAAGATTGTTGTTTTTATTCTCACTGTTTTTGCTTGCTTGCAAAGTTTTTGCTTGTACGAACCTAATTGTTGGTAAAAGCGCATCCACAGATGGCTCCGTCATTGTTTCATACTCTGCCGATTCTTATGCTCTGTTCGGCGAGCTATATCACTATCCGGCGGCAACTTATCCGGCGGGAGCCATGCTTGACGTATATGAATGGGACACGAGCAAGTATCTGGGGCAAATAAAACAAGTACAGCAAACGTACAATGTTATCGGAAACATCAATGAACATCAGGTAACTATTGGCGAAACTACTTTTGGGGGACGCCCGGAGCTAGTTGATACGCTTGGACTTATCGATTACGGCAGCCTTATATATATTACCCTGCAACGCTCACGTACGGCACGAGAAGCCATTAAAGTAATGACTGATTTGGTACAGCGGTACGGTTATTACAGTAGTGGCGAATCGTTTAGTATTGCCGATTCCCAAGAAGTGTGGGTTTTGGAAATGATAGGGAAAGGTCCCGGCATCCGCGGAGCCGTATGGGTAGCCGTTCATATTCCTGACGATTGTATATCGGCACATGCCAACCAATCGCGTATCCATAAGTTTGATACGAATGATAAGAATAATTGCCTATACTCGCCCGATGTTATTTCTTTCGCTCGCGAAAAAGGATATTTTAGCGGTGTAAATAAAGATTTCAGTTTTGCCGACGCGTATGCGCCGCTTGATTTTGGCGCTCGTCGCTATTGCGAAGCACGCGTGTGGAGTTTCTTCAACATGTTTACAGACCAAGGGGAGGCGTTTCTTCCTTATATAACAGGCGAAACGAACGAGCCGATGCCGCTTTACCTCAAGCCGAACCGTAAGATTTCCGTGCAAAACATTAAAGATGCCATGCGCGATCATTACGAAGGTACTCCTCTTGATATTTCCAATGATTTTGGAGCAGGTATGTACAAAGCACCCTACCGCCTTTCTCCGCTTAGCTTTAAAGTAAACGACGAAGCATATTTCAATGAACGTCCCATTTCTACCTTTCAAACGGGATTTGTATTTGTATCTCAAATGCGTGCCGACATGCCGGACGCTATCGGTGGGGTACTTTGGTTTGGACTTGACGATGCTAATATGACTGTGTTTACACCGGTATATTGTTGTACGGATAAGATTCCTCTATGTTATGCACGGGGTAAGGCTGATTTTGTTACATTTTCGTGGGATTCGTCTTTCTGGATATTTAATTGGGTATCCAACATGGTTTATCCGCGTTACAATTTAATGATTGAAGATGTTCACGCTGTTCAGAAAAACTTGGAAAATACCTTCAATGAGGCACAAAAAGGAATTGAGACTGCTGCCACACAACTATACGCCCAAAACAAGGAAGAAGCAAGAGATTTTCTTACTAATTACACGAATATGGCGGCACAAAATGCACATAATGCATGGAAACATTTAGGCGAATACTTGATTGTGAAGTATAATGACGGTGTTATCAAACGTGAAAGAGGCGGAAAATTCGAGAGAAATGCTATCGGGCAGCCGATGCCGGTTATCCGTCAGGGTTATCCGAAAGATTTCTTGGAAGAATATGTAAAGCAGACAGGAGACAGGTATAAGATAAAGGAATAAAATAAATAGTTATCATGGAATTCAGTGGGAAAATAATAGCAGTGCTTCAATCCAAAAGTGGAATGGGAAGAACAACGGGAAGTGAATGGAAAGTACAAGAATATGTTATGGAGAATCATGACCAATACCCAAGAAAAATGTGTTTCTCTGTATTTGGAGCTGATAAAATCGAACAGTTTAACATACAGTTAAACGAAGAGCTAACCGTATCTTTTGATATTGATGCCCGTCAATGGCAAGACAGATGGTTTAATAGTATTCGTGCATGGAAAGTGGAACGACATACAGCCGGGGGAACTTTTGCACCCACCTCTTTTCCTACTTCTACGCCACCTCCGAGTCCAACCGATACTCCGGAATTTACACAAGGAGACACGAATGACGACTTACCTTTTTAAGGGGCTTTAATCAGCCCCTTTCCATACATTTTTCAATATCCCATATTTCAAATCCCTTTCCCAAGGCATATCGCACTAATTTTCCCTTTTGTTCATACTCATTCTTGGCGTGGATAGTTTCTTTTTTTCTTTCCAACAAACCCTGCAATACCCCAAGATATTCCTCTTCATCAATTTCTCTTAATCCTTGGTTTATAACTTCCGGGGGGATTTGTTTAACATACAATGCTTGTTTTATCTTTACTTTCCCCCATTTGGCAAAATGAAATTTATCATTCACAAAGCTACGCGCATATCGCTCATTGTCAATAAACTTCTCTTTTTCCAAATGGCTCAGAATACGCCCTATCACATCTGCTTCAAATCCCCAATTCAATAGTTTCCCACGAATTTCGGAAGAGCAATGTTCAGCTCCTGAACAATAACTCATCATGCGGTTTAATGCTTCATTTTCTGTCATATAGTAGTATCATTCTTTTGGGCTGTTACCATCCTTTCATTCCCAAACATATCTTTTATTACACGCACATTGCTATATCCTGCTTCCTTCAATATTCCGACAGTTTCGTTGCCATAAGCTCGATTAATTTCAAAATAAAGTTTTCCTCCGGCGGACAATAGTTCTTGTCCCAACTTTGCAATATGCCGGTAGAAGCGTAAAGGGTCGTTATTCGGCACAAACAAGGCTACGGCAGGTTCCCAATCTGTTACGCGGGCTTCCATCCCGGCTTTTTCCGCCTCTGTTACATAAGGCGGATTGCTTACAATCACGTCGTATTTCTCCTCACAAGAAACAATACTCAATACGTCTTTGCGATGGAAAACAACGTTTGTCCCTAACTGTTTATTATTCTCCCGCGCAATGGTGAGGGCTTCTTCTGAAATATCCCAAGCGAAAACCGTAGCTTGAGGAATATGTTTGGCAAGAGAGATGGCGACACATCCGCTCCCTGTTCCGATGTCCAACACTTGAGGTGATCCTTGATTTTCTTTGATAATCAATTCCGTCAACTCTTCTGTTTCCGGGCGAGGGATTAATACACCGGGAGCTACGTGGAAAGTCATTCCAAAGAAATCGGTATTTCCCAAGATGTATTGAATCGGTTCATGGTTTTGTAATCGCTGAACAATGCTTTCTAACTTTTTCCATTCGCCTTCGGGCAAATCAATGCTTCTGTTGAGGTATATATCCATAACCGCCAAATGGAGGACATCCCGACAAAGAATCAGGGTTAAGCTCTTTATCTCTTGCAACGGGTAAATGGGTTCCAATGATTGGCGAATGTAGGAAGTAATGCTATTCATACGTTTTGATTTGGAAAGCAAAGTAAGCATATCCGGAACAAATCCTGAAAATATCCTGCTCCTGTTATAAAAAGTTTAAACAAAAAAGAATACTTTTGAACCCTCGTAAAGCAGGAACAACTCTATGAGCAGTCAACGATATATGATGCGAGGCGTATCGGCTTCCAAAGAAGATGTGCATAACGCTATCAAACATATAGACAAAGGTATTTTTCCCAAGGCGTTTTGTAAAATCATTCCCGATATTCTGGGCGGCGACCCGGAGTATTGCAATATTATGCACGCCGACGGAGCAGGCACAAAATCTTCACTTGCCTATCTGTATTGGAAAGAAACAGGCGACCTATCCGTATGGAAAGGCATTGCGCAAGACGCTTTGATAATGAATATTGATGATTTGCTTTGCGTGGGAGCTACCGATAATATTTTAGTATCGTCCACTATCGGGCGAAATAAACCGTTGATTTCCGGTGAAGTGATTTCAGCAATCATAAACGGGACAGACGAATTGATTGCCGAATTGCGCGAAATGGGTATAGGCATTTACGCTACCGGAGGCGAAACTGCCGATGTGGGCGATTTGGTTCGTACTATTATTGTGGATAGCACCGTTACTTGCCGCATGAAGCGCAGCGATGTAATAAATAATGCCAATATCCATACGGGAGATGTCATTGTGGGGCTTGCTTCTTACGGTTGCGCAACCTACGAAAAGGAATATAACAGCGGCATGGGCAGCAACGGACTGACTTCCGCCCGGCACGATGTATTTTCCAATTATTTGGCAGAGAAATATCCCGAAAGTTATGACGTTTCGCTTCCTGTTGATTTAGTGTATTCCGGCGGTTTGAGGCTAACGGACACTCTAACGGATTCTCCTTTGAATGCCGGTAAGTTAGTGCTGTCTCCCACGCGGACTTACGCACCGGTCATCAAAAAAGTATTGGACACGCTTCGCCCGCAAATTCACGGCATAGTGCATTGTTCCGGCGGGGCGCAAACAAAAATATTACACTTTATCGACGACATACGGGTTATCAAAGATAATCTTTTTCCGGTTCCTCCTTTGTTTAAAATAATCCGGGAGCAAAGCGGAACGGATTGGGCGGAGATGTATAAAGTTTTTAATATGGGACACCGGATGGAGGTTTATTTACCGGAAGAGTTTGTCGAGGAAGTAATAAAAATCTCTAAGGATTTTGGAATTGACGCAAGAGTAGTGGGGCATATAGAAGAAGGAAGAAAAGAACTGGTAATAAAGAGTGAATTTGGGGAGTTTAGCTATGTACATTGATTCCCGTATGCCCGAAAATACCATTCTCCAAAAACTGAATGATCTCCTGCCTCGCTTTGAGGAAGTTTCTCTTCTCATCACCGACCCTGCCGTTATTGCCGATCAAAAACGATTCGTTAAACTCACCAAAGAGTATAAGGATTTGGATGACATTATGAAAGCTCGCAAGGAATATCTACAAACACTTGCCAACATACATGAAGCCAAAGAAATCTTAAACGGACAAGATGCGGAGATGAAAGAAATGGCTCGCGAAGAACTTGATGCCGGACAAAAACGCCTCCCTGAACTAGAGGAAAACATAAAACTGCTACTCGTCCCTGCCGACCCGCAAGACGGAAAGAACGCCATTGTGGAACTTCGCGGCGGAACAGGAGGTGATGAAGCTGCTATCTTTGCCGGTGATCTTTTCCGCATGTATGCGAAATATTGCGAAACAAAAGGCTGGCGGATAGAAGTTACAAATAGCAGCGAAGGAACCGCAGGTGGTTTCAAAGAAATAATTTTCATTGTATCGGGCAATAACGTCTATGGCACGTTGAAGTACGAAAGTGGCGTTCACCGCGTGCAACGCATTCCGGCGACAGAAACACAAGGACGGATACATACGTCAGCCGCATCCGTAGCCGTTTTACCCGAAGCTGAAGAGTTCGACGTAGAGATAAATGAAAAGGATATACGCACCGATATATTTTGCGCTTCCGGACACGGGGGACAGTCGGTAAACACTACTTATTCGGCAATCCGCCTCGTGCATATCCCTACCGGCATGACTGTGCAGTGCCAAGACGAAAAGTCGCAATTAAAAAACAAAGCCAAAGCCATGATAGAACTCCGTACCCGCATTTATAATATGGAATACCAAAAACATTTGGACGAAATAGCCGCTCACCGCAAAACAATGGTTTCCACCGGCGACCGTTCCGCTAAGATTCGCACCTACAACTATCCGCAGGGTCGCATCACCGACCACCGCATCAACTATACCATATATAACCTCGCTGCTTTTATGGACGGGGATATACAAGAGTGTATCAACCAACTGATTGTTGCCGAAAATGCAGAACGATTGAAAGATAGTGAACTGTAAGCAAGCTATTCCGTAAACCTGTTTCTGAATATAATTTCAGGTTTACAGGCGGAATATAGAAATTATATCCCTATCTTTCACCTCACTTGCCATCGGCATTCCCTCGCCTGCTTCCGAAAACTTCCCTTTCGCCCTGCCAATACCCGGTTTTCGTATAAAGAATAATTTCGCTTTGGTATATAGCAAATGAACCGTATGGTATATACCATACGGGGAGTATAACGGTAGCATACGGGAGTTGAAGTGATTAATGACCTTTCATTTCCGCTTCCTTTACTTTACGGAAAAAGTCGGAGGCAAAAATAAAATCATTTAGTTTTTGGTTATCCGCCGTAAATATGTCGTTTTTAGTCCCTTCCCACTCTTTGTTTCCTTCGGAAATGTAAATGATTTTCTCTCCAATACCCATTACCGAATTCATGTCGTGAGTATTGATAATGGTAGTCATATTATATTCCCGGGTAATGCCTTGTATCAATTCATCAATAAGTAATGACGTTTTTGGGTCGAGACCGGAATTCGGTTCATCACAAAATAAATATTGAGGATTGAGGGCAATGGCACGGGCAATAGCCACGCGCTTTTGCATACCGCCGCTTATCTCACTCGGAAATTTCTCCCTTGCTTCTATTAAACCAACCCTGTCCAAGCATAACATGGCTTTCCGGAGTTTCATGCGGAATGTTTCATTGCTAAACACATTCAGTGGAAACATTACGTTTTCCAATACGGATATTGAATCGAACAGCGCGGCGCTTTGAAAAATCATCCCCATCTCCCGCCGCAATAGCTGTTTCTCCTTCTTTTTCATTGCCGGAAAGTTGCGACCGTTGTACAGCACTTCGCCGCTTTCGGGTATAAGTAACCCCACGATACATTTCATTAATACTGTTTTCCCAGAGCCGCTTTGACCGATAATCAGGTTTGTTTTCCCGTTCTCGAAAGAAACGTTGATATTGTTTAATACCGTTTTGCCTTCAAAAGATTTACAGAGACCTTTTACTTCAATCATCCCAATAAAAGTTGAGTTAATATTAAATCGGCAAACAGGATAAGCACACTACAACATACCACCGCGTCTGTTGATGCTTTTCCCACCGCGATTGACCCCCCCTCTACCGTATAACCGAAAAATGCCGAAACGCTAGCTATGATAAAAGCAAAAAAGAGCGATTTGATAATGCTGTACCAAACAAACTTTTCTATAAAGAAGAATTGAAAACCGTACTCCAAATCGGTAGCAGTCATGATGCCTCCAAACCAACACGTGGCAAAAGCCCCGATAATTCCTGCAAAAATGCTGAAAGTAACCATAACGGGAATAGCAGTAATTAGTGCGGTTATCTTGGGCAGTATCAAATAGCTGGCGGAATTAACCCCCATGATTTCCAGCGCATCAATCTGCTGTGTCGCTCGCATGGTTCCAAGTTCGGAAGCAATGTTCGACCCGACCTTTCCCGACAAAATTAAACACATCATGGAAGATGAAAACTCAAGTAAAAGTATTTCCCGTGTTACATACCCCACTGCCCAACGCGGTATCCACGGGTTTTCAATATTCAGTTTGATTTGTATAGTGATAACCGCACCTATGAAGAAAGAAATCAGCAACACAATGCCAATGGAATTTACCCCAAGCTGCTCAATTTCCGTAACAAATTGCTTGAAAAACATACGCATACGCTCGGGGCGGGAGAAAGTACGATTCATAAGTATAAGATACCTCCCGATAGTTCTTAAAGCTTTTATCATAACCATGTATTTGAAGCGCAAATGTAAACCATTCCGGCACATTTTACTACATTTGCCACAAAATTCGGAAGAAATGGAAGAAGGCAGAATGATGCTTCGTGTCGAAAATCTGGTTAAGAAATACGGTAAAAGAACGGTGGTGAATGATGTTTCCATCAATGTGAAGCAAGGAGAAATTGTCGGACTTTTGGGACCAAACGGAGCAGGGAAAACCACCTCGTTTTATATAACGGTGGGCTTGATAAGTCCTAATCAGGGGCGTATCTTTTTAGACGATTTGGAAATAACGAAATATCCCGTTTACAAACGTGCGCAAACAGGTATTGGGTATTTGGCTCAGGAAGCCTCTGTATTCCGTCAGATGAGCGTGGAAGATAATATCTCTGCCGTACTCGAAATGACAGACAAACCCAAAGAATATCAAAAAGAGAAGTTGGAAAGCCTCATAACGGAGTTTCATTTACAGAAAGTCCGCAAAAACTTGGGCAATCAATTATCGGGAGGTGAACGGCGCCGTACGGAAATAGCTCGTTGCTTGGCTATTGATCCGAAGTTTATCATGCTTGATGAACCCTTTGCAGGAGTTGACCCCATTGCGGTGGAAGATATTCAACAAATCGTTTGGAAGTTGAAAGATAAGAATATCGGTATTCTTATCACCGACCACAACGTACAGGAAACACTTAGCATTACTGACCGCGCCTATCTTCTCTTTGAAGGAAAAATACTTTTCCAAGGCACTCCCGAAGAGTTGTCGGAGAATAAAATTGTCCGCGAAAAATACTTAAGCAATAGTTTTGTGTTGCGCCGTAAAGATTTTCAGATAAACAAGTGATGTCTTCCGTCCCTCTCGGTTATCTTTCACAAACTCACGTTTCTATCTCTCATAATCGCCAGGGCAGGTGTATAATCTTCTTCGGACACCATAATCGTTGTATCGTCGCAATAGGGGGAAATAGCCCCCGTGTTTCCGGTTCTCAATATAGAAGTGATACCGTTGTTTTCCAATATGTTTTTAACTATTTCGGCTTCCCACAGAGAACCTGAAAAGATGTTTTTCAGAGGTGTTTGTTTCTTGGCTTTCATAATATTATAGTAACTAAATTATGTTATTATAACAATTCAGTACCATATAATGTTTCCAAAAACGGGTGTTTTGAGATGCTCCGGTTTAACTTATACCGAAACTTTTCCGGCAATATGCGCATGTGGATTGTAATTGATTAATTCAAAATCTTCATACTTAAATTGAAATATATCTGTTACTTCCTTGTTGATTTTCATCTGTGGAAGCGTTCGTGGTTCGCGGCTTAACTGTAGTTTTACTTGTTCCAAATGATTCAGGTAGATGTGGGCATCACCCAAAGTATGGATAAAATCTCCCGCTTGTAATCCCGTTACTTGTGCAGTCATCAACAATAAAAGCGCATACGAAGCAATATTGAACGGAATGCCGAGAAAAACATCCGCACTGCGCTGGTATAGTTGCAAACTTAATCTTCCATCGGCAACATAAAATTGGAACAAGGCATGGCAAGGAGGCAAATTCATATTACTCAAATCCGCCACGTTCCAAGCGCTGACTAACATGCGCCTTGAATCAGGATTATTTTTTATCGTATGAATAACTTCCGTAATCTGGTCAATGTGTCCCCCTTGATAATCAGGCAATGAACGCCACTGATACCCATAAATATGTCCTAAGTCGCCATCTTCATCCGCCCATTCATTCCAAATCCGCACATCATGTTCTTGCAAAAACTTTACGTTGGTATCTCCTTGCAGAAACCAAAGCAGTTCATAGATAATGGATTTCAAATGTAGCTTTTTTGTTGTCAAACAAGGGAAACCATCGGAAAGATTAAAGCGCATTTGATGTCCGAAGATACTGATTGTGCCTGTTCCCGTTCGGTCGGCTTTTTGCGTACCTTCATTCAATACCCTGCTCAATAAATCTAAATATTGTTTCATATCTTCTTTGCTGCATACCTTCCCCGTTTAGGCGTTTTCCCTTTTTCGTTTTGCTGATTGATAATGTCCATCACCGCTTGCAATTCCAAGTCTTTGGGAACCAGATTTTTGGGTATTTTGTAGTTCGCGCCTTTGTATGCAATATAAGGACCGTACCTGCCGTTCAATATCTCCAATTCGGGTTCTTCGGTGAACGTTTTAATTCGCTTTTGCAGTTCCGCCTCCCGTTTGTTATTTATCAAACCGATGGCTTCTTCAAGAGAGATAACCAAGGGATCCATATCTTTCGGAATAGAAACGTATTTGGAATTATGTTTGACGTAAGGTCCGAAAGGTCCCAAGCCAACTGTAACGGTCTTATCTTCAAACTCACCCAACGTGCGTGGCAGCTTGAAAGCCTCTAAAGCCTCTTCCAGCGTAATGGTTTCCATAGACATGCCTTTCCGCATTTGCGAAAACCGCGGTTTCTCCTCACTGTCCGTTATTCCTATTTGAATGACCGGACCAAACCGTCCGATTTTAACCGACACGGGTTTGCCTGTTCCCGGTTCCGTACCCAAGATGCGTTCGCCTACTTTATGTTCGCTTTTTGTTGCTAATGTTGATTCTACTGACGGATGGAAACTTGTATAAAAATCGCTCATCAGGGAAGTCCATTGCTTTTCGCCTTCGGCAACGTCATCGAACTTTTTCTCTACGTCGGCGGTGAAGTTATAATCCAATATATTTGGAAAATACTCGGTCAAGAAGTCATTTACTACGATCCCTATATCTGTCGGGAAGAGTTTCGCTTTCTCGTTTCCGGTTTTCTCCTTTTGTACAGTATCCGTGATTTTGTTCTGTTTGAGTGTTAGAACTTTATAGGCACGTTCTTCTCCTTCTCTGTCTTCTTTTACTACATATTCGCGCTGTTGAATGGTAGAAATAGTAGGAGCGTAAGTGGACGGTCGTCCAATGCCCAATTCCTCCAACTTGCGAACCAATCCGGCTTCCGCATATCTGGACGGACGTTGAGTAAAACGTTCAACAGCAACAATCTCCTCGTATTTTAACTCCTGCCCTTCTTTTAACGGGGGAAGCAACCGGCTTTCGTCCTCCCGTTCCCGGTCTTCATCATAAGATTCTTTATATACACGCAAGAAACCGTCAAACTTTATCACTTCTCCCGTTGCAACGAACTTATCATCTGCATGATTGCTGATTGTAATAGTGGCAGTAGTCTTTTCCAATTCCGCGTCAGCCATTTGCGAAGCAATAGTACGTTTCCAGATAAGTTCGTACAACTTTTTTTCTTGTGGCGTTCCTTCCGTTGATGGATTCTTCATATCCGTGGGACGAATGGCTTCATGCGCTTCTTGTGCCCCCTTGGTTTTCGTAGCAAATCGGCGTGTCTTGGCATATCCTACACCCATTATACTCGTGATTGCCTGTTTACTGGCTGCAATGGCATAGTCCGATAAGTTCACAGAGTCGGTACGCATATAAGTTATTTTCCCCGATTCGTACAACCGTTGCGCTACCATCATGGTTTGCGACACTGTATATCCCAATTTGCGGGCAGCTTCTTGCTGTAAAGTAGATGTAGTGAAAGGAGCTGCCGGACTTTTCTTCAGCGGGCGAGTAGTGATATTTTCAATGGAAAAGCTCGCTATCTGGCAGATTTTAAGGAACTCTTCAACCTCTTTCTTCGTTTTCAGCCGCCTTGTCAATTCCGCTTTCATCTCAACGAGATTACCATTGGCATCAGGCACCGGAAAAACGGCAATAACCCGGAAAGAGGCTTCCGGTTTGAAAGCCTGAATTTCCCGTTCCCGTTCTACTATCAGGCGAACAGCTACAGACTGCACCCGTCCGGCAGATAGAGCAGGTTTTACTTTTCGCCAAAGTATCGGCGAAAGTTCAAACCCAACGATACGGTCAAGGATTCGCCGTGCTTGTTGAGCATTTACCAAATTAACATCTATGTCTCGTGGATGTTCGATAGCATTTAATATAGCGGCTTCGGTAATTTCATGGAATACAATTCGCTTCGTGTTTTGCGGTTTCAATTCCAATACTTTGTACAAATGCCAAGCAATGGCTTCTCCTTCGCGGTCTTCATCGGATGCGAGCCATACGGTTTCGGCTCGTTTGGCTTCGGCTTTCAGTTCCGTTACAAGTTTTTTCTTTTCGGCAGGAACTTCATATTGCGGCTCAAAGTTGTTTTTTATATCAATGCTAAATTCTTTTTTCTTTAGATCTCGTATATGTCCGTAACTTGAAAGAACTTTATAATCTTTTCCCAAAAATTTTTCTATTGTTTTTGCTTTAGCCGGAGACTCTACGATGACAAGATTCTTTTGCATATTACCGTATTACGTTAATAGTTGACCGAATAAACTCTATATGAAGCCATTATTCCATACCTATTTGTAAATTCGGCGGCAAAAGTATTAAAAATATTTCTCCCGCATGTAGCATTTCTTTTTTATTTTTGATAATGAGGAGTATCCATTCATATAGCATAAAATTTAAACAAGTTTTAAAGTTTTTCATAACTTTGCCGCATGAGAGCAATGAAGACACTCAAATTTTTACTTTGCCTGTTGGTAATATTTAATTCTTGTAGCTGTGAAGAAGACAAACCGGAGCCTCTAAGGGGGCGTACCGTATTGGTTTATTTGGCTGCAGACAATAATCTATCTTCGTTTTCGGAAAATGATATTGATGAGATGACGAAAGGAGTGCCGGAATTGGAAAGCACATTGGACAATCTGATTGTTTATGTGGACAATGCGAATGGTAAACCTCGGTTGTTCCATTTGAAAAAAAGTAGTACGGGAATTGCTGTTCAAGAAAATATATGGACGTATGAATTACAAAATTCCGTAAACGTAGAAGTAATGAAAGATGTATTTTCACGTGCTTTCACCGCTTTTCCCGCAGCAAGTTACGGCTTAGTGTTGTGGTCGCATAGTGACGGATGGTTACCGTCTAGTTCATCGAGTAGCATTTCTCGTTCCTTTGGGCAAGACGGCAGTTCGAAAATGAATATCTCCCAGTTACATGAAGTGTTAAAAGATTATTATTTCGACTTTATATTATTCGATGCTTGTTTTATGCAATCGGTTGAGGTTCTGTACGAATTGCGTGACTGCTGTGATTATTTTGTTGGGTCTCCCACAGAAATTCCGGGTCCAGGCGCACCTTATCAAACTGTTGTAAAGTCAATGTTTACCATAGATAGAAATAGGAATACAGCAGCTTTTAATGTTGCCGAAGCATATTATGATTATTATGCCGCCAATTACAACGCAGGGAAAAATATATCCAATGATAATTGGACGGGGGGAGTTGCCGTATCGGTAGTGAAAACTACTGAATTGGAGCAGTTGGCAACGGTTGTGCGAAACATATTTTCTCAATATTTGAATGGTCAAACATCTATTGATGTTTCCGATATTATGTGTTATAATCCATATCAATCTAATTCATATTATTATGATTTAGACGGTTTCATCCGGTCATTGACGAAAAGTGATACGAATTATACAGTGTGGCAAGGAGTTTACCGGAAAGCGGTTCCATATTATGAAACCACTGAAAAGAATTATTCTGCGTTTGGTGGCATGTTTTCTATGGAAGGCTCCGAAGGTCTTTCGGCATATATACCGACAAAGAATCTTACTTCGCATACGTTTTACCATTCTTTTGCTTGGTACACAGCTGCCGGATGGGACAAGACCGAGTTGTTTTAAAGACGAACTTCTTTACCCTCAACAATCTACTTTTAATTTTTCTTTGAGTTTTACGCTCCAAAGTCTCCTTTTAATGTCCGTTTGATGCGGCGAATAGCTTTTGCCGTAAATGAATTGGTTCGGCGGTAGTATCTTTCAAAAGCATGCCGTGCCGCAAGGTCTTCGGTTACGGGGCTGATTCTCTCAACGGGTAGCCTTTCCATACATAAGTTAGAAGCGTACAATCCACCGCCTCCACAGTTCGTTCCGCTTCCGTCGAAACCGGTGTTTTGCACTAACGACCGCCCAACGTTGAGCGAAAGTATATTCTTTACAAATAGGCTTGCATTCCAGCGAATAGCCCAAGAATCGTTTTTGCCCTCTATTTGCCGATGCAACATACGGGTAAAAGGATAAGCACCGTTGAAATCGAATGTACGGGTAAGTTTTTTTGCTTCTAATTCTTCCAAAAGAGCCTTCCCGTCAGGATTGAAATACTTCCATGCTCTATCCCATGTTGCCCAGCCCCAACTGCCTGTCCATTTGATAAGAAAAGTATCGGGCTGGCTGGGGTCTTGCGTGAAATCACATGCCTGAATATGTCCCACTTTCGGTTCGTCTTTATAAGCTTCCAGCGCATCATTCATGAATTGCAGGAAATATGGGGCTACAATAAGGTCGTCTTCCAATACGATAACCCGTCCGAAACGGTTTACTTGCGTGGTTACTCCGTCAATAATGCTTTTGGCTAGTCCCCAATTCTTTTCCCGCTCAATGATTGTTACGGATTCAAAACCGGTAATGGTACGGATAAACTTTCGCGTTTCTTCTACCGGCAGGAGGCTTTCTTCGTCTTTAGCCGCATCGGAATAAATAAAAAGTGGACTTTGAGCAGCCAACGTGTTTCGTTGTAAAGAGTCTATGATTTGCACGACATGTGCCGGACGATTGTAAACGAATAATAGGATAGGGGTATAAATCATAACGATAGTTCAAAATGAGGTTAAGTAAAAAGAGTCTTTACAAATTGGGAAACCGAATGATCTCTAACATACTTTTGTGCATTTTCTTTGTTTATGGTGCTTTTCTTTGTTGCAAATGTAGTAATGGCTCTTGCTATTTCTTCATTCGTAGGTGTAATTGCTTCACCCAATTGATATTCATTAATTAAATCACCAACGACGCCTTTATTTCCGATAATATAGTTACCCCATCTGGCAGCATGCCCTAAAACACCACTTGACATTGTTATATGTTTATATGGAATAAGAACAAATTGGGCAAATTGATAATAATTTTCCATAAGGTCATCCGATACAAATTCCGGACGGTAATCAATAGTTATTTCCGGTAACATTCGCCTAGCTTTTTGTATTTCATGTTCGATTTTCTCTTTACTTTGTATGGAGGGCATTCCAACAAAAGCAAGAAGAAGTTGTTTCCTTATTTCTGGAGCAATTAAGGAAAGCGAATGGAGAATAGAGAGCGTTCCTTTTCTTTCATCTAATGACCCGAAATGAAGCCCAATGATTTTGTTTTTCTGAGAATACGGATTAATATTTGAAGGGGTATAAATGGGTACCGGATCAACTAAGTTTGTGAATTTATCGGTCAAATATGTTTTGTTTAAGATGCTAGAGAGTTTTGGATTATTTAATATAAAAATGGATTGAATATGTTTCTTTCTGCTAATACAAAAATATTGAATATGCTTTATTATTCTTAACAGAAATGAATACTTCTCTTTAGGATTAAACGGCTTATAAAGGATACCTGATATTTTAAATTTATATTTCTTGAATATGGAGGCGGGTGTAAAAGTATAAAAGTCCGGAAGAATAACATGATCAAACCGGAACTGTTTATATAACTTTACAATGATGCTGTATTCATGCATAGCCCTCTTCCATATATTAGCAGTAACGGATTTAGGTATTAACGTAAAGTGTATTTTATCCGATTTGTATTTTTCACATTCTAATATATCAAATAAAATGGAGTTAAAGGCGAATATATATTTATCTGAATATTCATCATTATCAATAATATGAGATAAGATGTTTGTCATGTATTCTTTTCTATGACCGGAGTCATAAGGCTCAAAAATTAAGTATGTTTTAAGCCGGGGCTGATTTGTATTAATTTTGTAACAACCTAAATATAATTTGATTCCTTTCTTCATAGCATCAATAAAAGACAAATTATAATGCATTCCGTTTGAAGCAGATACTCCGTCTTGGTATGGTAAAACACTAAATCGGTTTACTTTCATTGGAGAATGTATAAGTGCTTCATAATAAACATGTTCAAAGTAGTAGTTGTTTATATCATTAACCGATTTATAACTTTCTAATAAATAGTTTTTATATTCCCCTATATTAACTTTAAAAAAAACGGAATCAATAGCCGGACGTGAACATTTGCTTGTCTTAAGAAAAATGTTCTTTTTGTTTTTGTCTAAACATAATATGAGGTTTATTTTTTTAATAAATACTCGCCCTGTAAGTTTGTAAAAAGATAGTGTACCATCTTGTAGATAAGAACTGTGAGTTAAAGCATATTTAATGATTTCTCCTTCACCAAAACCTTTTCCTTTTTCTCTAACTTGTGTTTCATTCGTTTGGAAAGAAAGTATCTCCAATTTTTTTCCTCTACTTTCTGCCAATTGTATTAGAAAGCTATAATCATAATCATAATTTGTATTTTCACAAAAAACGATATAATCAAAATTTGTATGAAGAATGATTTTACGGATGTTTGAAAGGTATTGATTAATTCTTTCAGAGAGATTGGTTATTACAGTATAAGGAACATTATTCCTAGCTATATCAATACTTCCTGTAAGTAATATAATCTTTTTGTTCATAGGTTTCTTTCTCAGTATTAATCTTTATGAATATCTGATTTGCTTTTAAATAAAAAGCCAATGCTTTCTCTCAGCATTTTAACCAGGCACATAGATCCATTATGGATATATATTTTGTTTATCGGTTGTGTTTTTCACTTAAATAGCGATAGTATTCACTGCAAGATACAGGAAAATATATAGCACGTAAAACAGACAACAACCGTCTTGGTTCTTTGGCGTGAAATATCTTATCCCTCATTTTGACACAAAAAAAAGATAACTTAAAGAAGGATATTATGGAAGATGAACTTTGCAATTCTGTCATTCTAATAGCTTCTTCTATGATTGGAGTTTTAGAGGATAACTGATTAAAGAAACATAACATTATATGGAATCGCCTCTGCATTTCCGGTTTAAGTTCTTTATAATATGCAATAGTAGAAAATATCCTTTTGGCTATGTTGCTTATCGTTAGTTGATTGTTTGTTGGAAAATAATAAGAAACGGCTTCCGGGTATCTTCTTTGGTGAACCAAAACTTTGTTTATAAACACAACACTATTATATGCCATTGCTACCATAACAATAATGACATCATATAAACGTATCGAAGATATTTCCGACAGATCATTTGGAAGCCTTATTAATAAATTTCTGGAGAACAATAAGGTATGTCCGGGTAGATTATTAACATATATTACTCTTAAGAGATTATAATTCGGCATACGTACATCAAAATGGATAGGAGTCCCTCCTTCGGCAAATGGTTTTGAAAATCCCGAACATAAAAGATTACTACCAATAGCCTTTATCTGCAATTCTATCTTATCAAGTTCCCATATATCGTCTTGATCAGAAATAGCAATATAGTCTCCGGTAGCTATTTTTATAGCGGAGAAGAAATTAGAATTTACTCCTTGTCGCCGGGTATTCCGTAAACAACGTATAACCGGATATCTTTGAGCATATTCTTGAATAATAGAATAAGTAGTATCTGTAGAGTAGTCGTCTTTAATGATTAATTCGTAAATAGGATATGTTTGATTAAGAATAGAATTCAATTGCTCGTCCAAGTATTTTTCTCCATTATACGTACACATGACTATAGAGATCTTTTTATATTCTATTCTGTCTGAATAAAGTATAGTATTATATGTCATAAACTAATGGGTTTAATCCTTAATAAATATCTCGTTTTCTTTTAAACAAGAAGTCAATACATTCTCTAAGTATTTTAGCTCGACATATCCATAATACAATCATATAAAGTATGGCAGTAATACTGATTTTTCCGGCAAATAGCCAATAGATGTTTTCTACTTTCAACGTGATATAATAAGTTGCTACTATAGTCATTGCAGCGATACCGGCAAAAGGAAGTATATCTTTTAGAACCGTTAATAAAGTAAGTTTGATTTCCCGTTGTAAATAATAGTGCCACACAAATAACCAACAAGTATTAATAATAACATAAGATGTAAGCATCGTTTTGATTCCATAAGGATAAAGAAGTAGCATTGCCGCTAATTGTACAAAACATGTGCCTATGGTATTCCATACATAAATACCGGATTTATCTTTGCTTATAATTAGATTGGAATAAAGCCGGATAATGGGAATAAAAGCCCCACCAATACAAAGCAATTGCATAATGTCGACAGCAGGTAACCATTTATCGGTAATAGTGATAATTATTAGTTCGTGAGAAACAAATGAAAGCCCAAGCATCGTTGGAAAAGAAACAAAAGCTGTGAAACGGAGCATCTTACGGAATGCGTTTCGTTGTCGGTCAATATCTCCTTTTATTTGTGCTAAAACGGGCTGCGACACTCCTTGCAACATACCTGTAGCAAATGAATGCCCCATATAATTCCATTTGTTGGCTTGCGTAAAATATCCCACTTCCGTTTTCGAATAGAGTTTACCAAGTAGAACAGAGAACAGGTTATTATTAATATGCACGAAGATATTGCTGATAAGCAATTTGCTGCTAAAACCAATCATTCCTTTTAAAGGTTTAAAATCTAATTGAAATGTTGGTCTCCAAGGAGAAAAGAACCAGTAGCAAGTAGAAATAGAGATGACATACACTAAACTTTGAGTAGCAATTCCCCAATATGACATACCTAAAAAAGCAAGGGTTATTCCTACAGTACCGGATAGAATAAGACTAATAATTATTGTTATTGCTTTCTGTTTTACCATCAGGTTGCGAAACATATAAGCATGGTGTGCTGTACCTAAAGCGGAAATGAAAAACCCAAGAAAAGAGTAACGCGCTAAAATTGTTAGTTCCGGTATATCATAAAATCCGGCAATCAGAGGGGCGCAAAAGAAAAGAATAATATATAAAGACAAACTAACCAAAATGCTAAACCAAAATACTGCATTATAATCCTCATGACTTATGGTTTTCTTATTGGCTAATGCAGCCGTGAACCCACTTTCTTGAATTGCAGAGGCAATCAGGGAAAAAACAGTTAGCATTCCTACCATGCCGTAATCGTCGGCATTAAGAATACGTGCCAAGAATATTCCAAATACCAAACTAAGTAGTTGCTGAACTCCGTTGCTTAATCCACCCCAGAATAATCCATTAGCGGTTTTCTCTTTCAATGATTGTTTGTCCATTATATTTATTTCATCGTGTTGATAATATCATCGAGAATACGTGAGATTTCAGAACATATTTTAATTTTATTAAATTGGAACTACTTCACCACACTCCCCACCTTCACTTTCTTGTCTGGCGTTACTACTGCCAAACTCCCGTCATAATCTTCTGCCGAAAGAATCATTCCTTCTGATACAATTCCTTTCAGTATGATCGGAGCAAGGTTGGCAACGAAGCAGACTTGCTTTCCTATTAATTTTTCCGGATTGTAATGCTTTGCAATACCGGAAATGATTGTACGTGTTTTCAATCCATCGTCTATTTTCAATTGAAGCAATTTGTCTGCTTTGGGAACTTGCTCGCATTCAAGCACTGTTCCCACACGAATATCCAGTTTCATAAAGTCTCCGAACTCAATGTTTCCACGAATGGGTTTCGTCTTGTATTCGGGAGCCTCGTTGACTTTCTTTGTATCAAGTAGTTTCTGTATTTGAGTCTCAATAACGTCGTCTTCTATCTTTTCAAAAAGTAGTTCGGGTTTGTTCAGTTGATGATCTGGGGATAATAAGTTCGTCTTGCCGAGGTCTGCCCAATTAAAGCTTTTCATGTTGAGCATCCGGCGTAATTTCTCAGAGCTGAAAGGTAGGAAAGGTTCAAAAGCGATAGCCAGATTAGCTGCCAATTGCATACCGACATTCAAAATTGTCTTAACGCGCTCCATATCTATCTTGGCAAGTTTCCACGGTTCGGTATCCGCCAAATACTTGTTTCCGATGCGTGCCAAATTCATGGCTTCTTTCTGTGCATCACGGAATTTGAACGCATTAAGCAGCTTTTCTATTTCGATTTTTATATTGGCAAATTCTCTCAAGGTTTCTTTATCATAATCAGTTATGCCACTGGCTGCGGGAATTTTTCCATCGAAATATTTCCAAGTAAGCACTACGGCACGATTTACGAAATTGCCGTAAACGGCTACTAACTCATTATTGTTGCGAGATTGAAAATCTTTCCATGTAAAATCATTGTCTTTCGTTTCGGGAGCATTGGCGGTGAGGACGTAACGAAGCACATCTTGTTTACCGGGGAAATCTTCCAGATATTCGTGCAGCCAAACCGCCCAATTACGGGAAGTAGAAATCTTATCTCCTTCCAAGTTCAAAAACTCATTGGCTGGCACATTATCCGGCAATATGTAGCTACCTTCTGCTTTCAACATTGCAGGGAAAACAATGCAATGAAATACAATATTGTCTTTGCCGATGAAATGTAAAAGGCGGGTTTGGGGGTCTTTCCACCACATTTCCCAGCTATCGGGAAGTAATTCTTTGGTGTTAGAAATGTAGCCAATGGGGGCATCGAACCATACATATAAAACTTTGCCTTTCGCTCCTTCTATCGGAACGGGGATACCCCAATCAAGATCGCGACTCACGGCGCGCGGTTGCAATCCTATATCAAGCCAGCTTTTGCACTGCCCGTAGACGTTGGAACGCCATTCCTTATGTTCTTCCAAAATCCATTGGCGCAACCAAGCTTCGTGTTTATCAAGTGGGAGATACCAATGTTTTGTTTCTTTCATTATCGGTTTGTTGCCACTGATAGAACTTTTCGGATTAATTAAATCGGTAGGGGAAAGAGATGTTCCGCATTTCTCACATTGGTCGCCGTAAGCTCCTTCGGCATGGCAATGCGGACATTCGCCGGTGATGTAGCGGTCTGCCAAGAATTGACGGGCTTCTTCATCGTAATATTGTTCGGATGTTTTTTCGATAAATTCCCCTTTATCATACAATGTACGGAAGATTTGCGCTGCCAATTCATGCTGCGTTTTGGAAGTGGTACGTGAATATATATCAAATGAAATTCCGAACTCCCTGAATGACTTTTTAATCAATGTATGGTATTTGTCCACAATACTCTGGGGAGTAACGCCTTCTTTTTTTGCCCGCAGTGTAATGGGCACTCCGTGTTCGTCCGATCCACCGATGAACAACACCTCTTCTTTTTTCAAGCGCAGATAACGCACGTAAATGTCCGCCGGAATATAAACACCCGCCAAATGCCCAATGTGAATGGGACCATTTGCATAAGGAAGCGCAGAGGTAACGGTCGTTCTTTTAAATGTTTTTTCCATATTATATTACGTTGTTTATTATCAGACAGCATGCAAATATACTACTTTTGTGGTATATTTTGTATATACTCTTCCTGTCTTACGTAAAATCGTATTTAACGAACTTTCTTTCCTATGCAACCGTTTAAAAACAAAACAGACATAAAGTTTAGACGACTTCACAATAAAAAAACTTCTCGTGATGCTTTTTTATACTAATTTTGCAATCGACTTGTACGAATAGTGAAATGTTTGGCATCAAAAAACTATATATATTTATAACAAAGAGTTACGTGTTGCTCTTTGCAGGTACGTTTTTCATTTGCCTTTTCATCTTTATGATGCAATTCTTGTGGATGTATGTAGATGATATGGTTGGAAAAGGATTAGGGATAACGGTGCTGGCTCAATTCTTTTTCTTTTCAGCTCTCAATTTGGTGCCTATGGCATTGCCGCTGACTGTTTTATTGGCTTCTTTGATAACTTTCGGTAATTTTGGCGAACGCTATGAGTTGCTTGCCATGAAAGCGGCAGGTATTTCGTTGTTGCAGACCATGCGTCCGCTGATAATTTTTATGTTCTTTTTGTGTGGCGTTTCTTTTCTGTTTCAAAATGTCATTGCCCCTTATACCGGATCCAAATTATATACACTAATATTATCCATGCGGCAAAAGTCTCCGGAATTGGATATCCCCGAAGGTGTGTTTTACGATGCAATAAGCGGATATAATTTTTATGTACAAAAGAAAGACCGAAAGCACGGTTTGTTACACAACGTTATGATATACAATTTTTCCGACGGCTTTGAAAATGCATACATCATGGTGGCTGATACGGGAAAACTGGAAATGACGGCTGATAAAAAACACCTTTACCTTCGCTTGTACAGCGGCGAAACGTTTGAAAACTTAAAAGCGCAAAATACCAGTTCGAAGAACGTGCCTTATCGCCGGGAGACTTTTCGGGAGAAACATTTCATTATTGAGTTTGATTCGGAGTTTAGTATGATAGACGGCAGCTTTATGAGCACTCGCTCAAATAACAAAAACATGAAAATGCTGCAAACTTCCATTGATTCAATGACCGTATTTAGCGACAGCGTGGGAAGAAAATATTATGAAGATGCCAAGATAACCACCTATCAAAAACTATCCTTATCCCGAGAAGATACGTTGAAGGCAGTTGAAGCCGGGTCGAGTGAATATAATTATTATAATACGGACAGTTTGTTTAGGGCTATGACGTTGGCTCAAAAGGAACACGTTATTACTGAAGCTGTTTCAAGTATCTCTATGCTGGAAAGTGATTGGCTGTATAAAAGTTATACGGTAGCAAACAACGACAAGGATATTCGCAAGCACAAAACAGAATGGCACAAGAAGATAACTCTCTCACTGTCTTGTCTGATTTTTTTCTTTATCGGCGCACCTTTAGGTGCTATTATCCGCAAAGGTGGGCTGGGAATGCCGGTCGTGGTGTCGGTGTTTATTTTTATATTTTATTATTTAACAGACAATACGGGATATAAGATGGCACGGGATGGCAATTGGGCTATTTGGGCTGGTATGTGGACAAGTACAGTCATCCTTACTCCTATTGGGGCGTTCCTTACATATAAATCGAATAATGATTCGGTGATGCTGAATGCCGATCTATATATTAGCCGGATAAAAAGGATAGTGGGTGTCAGAACTGTACGCAATTTGATAAGAAAAGAAGTAGTTATAACGGATCCCAACTATCAAACGCTGACGAATGAACTGGAAATACTCGTTGCTGATTGTAAAAAACACATTCAGACCCAACATTTGAAAAAGATTCCTAATTATATCAAACTGTGGACAAGCGATGAGCAAGACGGGGAAATATTTGTTATTAATAGACGGCTGGAAAGTACGGTTGAAGTAATGTCGAATACCATGTCTGCGATACTGCTCAGCGCTGTAAATCAATATCCGATAATTCCTGTGAATGCTCATGTTCGTCCTTTCAAAAGTTGTTGGCTAAATATGGCTGCGGGAGTGATATTGCCGGTAGGGTTATTTTTCTATTTTAGAATATGGTTGTTCAGAATCCGTTTACATAAAGATTTGGAACTGGTCGTAAAGACGAGTGGAAACGTTCAAACTATTATACAACAGATTAATAGATGATAGATATGGGAGACATCAAATTAAATACGATAGAAGAAGCTATTGCCGACTTCAAAGTTGGAAAGTTTCTGATTGTAGTGGATGATGAAGACCGCGAGAATGAAGGCGATTTTATTATTGCGGCGGAAAAGATTACAGCCGACCACGTTAATTTTATGTTGACCTATGGTCGGGGAGTGCTTTGCGTGCCCCTTACCGAAGAACGGTGTGCGGAATTAGGATTGGATATGCAAGTGTCTGCTAATACATCTATTTACGAAACTCCGTTTACCGTAACGCTTGATTTGCTGGAAGGATGTACTACGGGAGTTTCCATGCACGATCGTGCGGCAACAATCCGTGCTTTGGCAAATCCATCGGCAAAGGCGAGAGATTTTGGTCGTCCCGGTCATATAAATCCGCTTCGTGCTCGTGCACGGGGAGTACTTCGTCGTGCGGGACATACCGAAGCCGTGGTTGATATGGCAAAGTTGGCGGGGTTGTATCCGGCGGGGGCATTGATAGAGATTATTAATGAAGACGGAACGATGGCGCGTCTGCCTGAATTGTGGGAAGTCTCTAAGAAATTCGGAATAAAGATTATTTCTATCAGAGACTTAATAGCTTACCGTATGGAAAAGGAGGCAATTGTAGAAAAAGGAGAAGAGGTGGAAATGCCTACGCGGTACGGTCATTTTCGTTTAATCCCTTTCCGTCAGCAATCAAACGGGTTGGAGCATGTAGCTCTTATTAAAGGCGTATGGGAAAAGAGTGAACCTATTTTGGTGCGGGTACATTCATCGTGTGCCACGGGAGACATTTTTGGATCTTGCCGTTGTGAATGTGGGGAACAACTCCATAAAGCCATGGAAATGATAGAAGCTATTGGCAAGGGTGTTATTGTCTATATGAACCAAGAAGGGCGGGGAATAGGACTGATGAATAAGATAGCTGCTTATAAACTTCAAGAAACAGGACTAGACACAGTGGATGCCAATATCCATTTGGGTTTTGATGTTGACGAACGGGACTACGGCGTGGGTGCACATATTCTCCGTGAAATAGGTGTAACTAAAATGCGGCTTATTACCAATAATCCCGTGAAACGCATCGGTTTGGAGGCATACGGATTGGAAATTGTGGACAACGTCAGTATAGAGATAGCCTCAAACCCTTATAATGAACGGTATCTGAGAACGAAAAAGGAACGTATGGGGCATACATTGACTTTGAGAAAATAGAATATTTGCTTATATTTGCATTACATACTACATTATTCATAATTGACATCATATAATCATGAACTTGTTATCAACTCGTTTAACCAGTCTGTCTCCTTCTGAAACACTTGCTATGTCGCAGAGGAGTAGTGAATTAAAAGCCAAGGGTATTGACGTTATTAACCTTAGTGTGGGAGAACCTGATTTTAATACTCCCGACCATATAAAGGAAGCAGCCAAGAAAGCTGTTGATGATAATTATTCCCGCTATTCTCCTGTGCCGGGCTACCCCGAATTGCGTAATGCTATTTCAGCGAAATTACAGCAAGAGAACAGGCTTACTTATACTGCAGCCCAAATACTTTGTTCCAATGGGGCAAAGCAATCTATATGCAATGTATTGCTGTCTCTTATCGAAGCAGGGGATGAGGTGATTATTCCGGCTCCTTATTGGGTGAGTTATCCTGAAATGGTAAAATTGGCAAGCGGAACCAATGTATTTGTATATGCAGGTATCGAACAAGATTTTAAGATTACTCCTGCTCAGTTGGAAGCTGCCATTACGCCAAGAACGAAAGTTTTTATTCTTTGCTCTCCTTCCAATCCTACGGGGGCGGTGTATAGCAGGGATGAACTGGCGGGATTGGTTGCTGTTTTGACAAAGCATCCGCAAGTGATTATTGTAGCTGACGAAATATACGAACATATCAATTATGCGGGCAGACATGAAAGTATCGCTCAATTTCCCGAAGTTTACGATAGAACATTGATTGTGAATGGTGTATCTAAGGCGTATGCCATGACAGGATGGAGAATCGGGTTTGTTGCGGGTCCTCAGCAAATAGTTTCGGCTTGTAATAAATTGCAGGGGCAATATACATCCGGTCCTTGTTCCGTGTCTCAAAAGGCAGCTGAAGCTGCTTATACGGGAACGCAACTTCCTGTTGAAGAAATGCGTAAAGCTTTTGAGCGCCGTCGCAATTTGATTGTGAAATTAGCCGGAGATATTCCGGGTTTGGAGGTGAATGTTCCGCAAGGCGCTTTTTATCTTTTCCCCAAGTGCAGCGCATATTTCGGAAAGTCAGCCGGAGACCGTAGAATTGCAGATGCCGCAGACCTTGCGATGTATTTGTTGGAAGAAGGACATGTAGCTTGCGTGGGCGGTGCGGCTTTCGGTGCACCGGAATACATCAGAATGAGTTATGCCACCTCTGACGAAAATATAAAGGAAGCTATACGTCGTATCAAAAAGGCATTGGCAGTGTTGAAATAACGTTTCAAAAAGCGAGTAGGGGAGGGAGTACGCGTGCAGCGATACTTTATTTATTTAGCTTACGACGGAAGCAATTATCACGGCTGGCAAATTCAACCTAATGGTATCAGCATTCAGGAATGTTTAGTGAAAGCGCTTTCCATTCTTTTGCGCCAAAAGACAGAGGTTACGGGTGCAGGACGTACCGATGCGGGTGTACATGCCTTGCTGATGACAGCTCATTTTGATTACGAGGGTGAACCGTTGGATACGGGAATGTTGACGGATAAGCTTAACCGTTTGCTTCCTTCCGATATATCCGTATATAAGGTGTGTGCAGTAAACCACCATGCACATGCCCGTTTTGATGCAGTTTCCCGCACATATAAATATTATGTAACGACTGTCAAGTCACCGTTTAACAGGCAATATTGTTATCGAATACAGGGAGTATTGAACTTTGAACGTATGAATGAGGCTGCACGCATTTTATCGGATTACTCTGATTTTACGAGTTTCAGCAAGTTGCATACGAATGTAAAGACAAACCTATGCAAAGTTACTTGTGCCGAATGGGTGCGAGAAGACGATGTTACTTGGGTGTTTACCATTTGTGCCGACAGGTTTTTGCGCAATATGGTGCGTGCCATTGTAGGCACGTTGTTTGAAGTAGGGCGGGGGCGGTTGTCTGTGGAAGGATTCCGGAAGGTAATTGAGCAAAAAGACCGCTGCTTGGCAGGGACTTCCGCTCCGGGTTATGCACTATTTTTGGTAGATGTGGAATATCCGCAGGAGATATTTCTTTGACTTTATCCCTATCCCTTTTTGTATGTTTCCACTGCTTCTTTTACCGATCCGTGCATTAATAATAATGCTTTAGCTTGTTCGTATTCTAATCCCAATTCTTCTATAATCATACGCGTACCTCTATCCACCAGTTTTTGATTGCTGAGCTGCATATTAATCATTCTGTTTCCTTTTACCCGACCGAGCTGAATCATTACCGCAGTGGTAAGCATATTCAAAATCATCTTTTGTCCTGTACCCGATTTCATGCGTGAACTTCCCGTTATAAACTCCGGTCCTACAATCATTTCTATGGGAATATCGGCTTCGGCAGCCATGGGAGAATCGGGGTTGCTTGTGATGCACCCTGTTAAAATGCCGTGTTCACGAGCAGCATGCAACGCACCGATTACATAAGGTGTAGTTCCCGAAGCTGCAATGCCGATAACGGTATCTCTATTCGTAATGTTATGTTCTACGAGTTCCTGCCAGCCACGTTCCGTATCGTCTTCAGCATTCTCCACCGGATTACGCAATGCCGTGTCTCCACCGGCAATCAATCCGATAACCAATGTGGGAGGCATACCAAAAGTAGGGGGAATTTCCGAAGCATCAAGCACGCCTAATCGCCCGCTGGTGCCTGCTCCCATATAAAAGAGCCGTCCGCCTTGTTTCATGCGGGGAACAATTTGGTTAACAAGTTTTTCTATGTGTGGGATTACTTTTTGGACGGCGAATGCTACTTTTTGATCTTCGGCATTGATTACTTCCAAAAGTTCACGGACAGATTTCTTTTCGAGGTCATTGTATGGAGAGGGTTGCTCGGTTATTTTAATGAATGACATATAATACTGTTTCTTTTGATTCTTGTTTTTGCATATAACTATCTATCATCTACTATATTTTCTCCGTATGAAACTCCACCAACCCCTCCATCGGACTCCTCATAATCTTACCTGCTTGTACACCCGTTTCGGTTGCTGCTTCCATAAGCACCTCTTTATAATAATGCGCTATCGAACCAATAAAATGCACCTTATGATTCCGGTAATCATACTGCATCACATTCCGTTTTAAGAATGCCTTGAAACTGTTTAATACTAGAGCATACACCGGCGGTTCATGAATATTCTCCGCGAGGAAAGGCGAGAGGCTTGCCAAAAAACGATTGGGAAACGGTTGGCGATATACATGCTCAATAAGTTCTCCCGAGGTCAGCTTGTATTGTTTCAGGAATTTCTCCTTTAGTTCTGTTGTTAGTTGGTTTTTCAAAAGGTCTCCTACCAGAAGTTTACCCAATACTGCCCCACTACCTTCATCGCCTAATATATATCCCAATGGGGGTATATTGTTTATTATCTCTTTGCCGTTGTAATAACAAGAGTTAGATCCCGTTCCCAAAATGCAAGCAATTCCCGCTTTGCGCCCACACAATGCCCGTGCGGCAGCAAGCATATCGGTACATACCTCTATCGTGTTTGTTACTTTTATCCGCTTGGAAATGATTTTAGTTACAATCGGAGTTTTCTCTGCCGTACAACCCGCACCATAAAAATAAACGGTATCGAACGTATTGGTTTCAAGTTGTGGAAGCAATACGCCCGTAATTTCGTTGCCGATTTCTTCCTCCGATTGAAAATAAGGGTTCATTCCCTTAGTTTGAATTAGCCGAATTAATCGTCCGTGTTCCACTATCCCCCAATCGGTTTTCGTGGAGCCACTATCTGCTATTAATATCATTGCCAAATAGTTGA
>SNRY01000060.1_pt1 | contig 47101 bp, 41 predicted proteins | sample 4693421 | NCBI WGS metagenome assembly SNRY01 (sample SAMN11003215, study PRJNA524138) | termite gut metagenome | isolation source: Bacteroidetes bacterial symbionts from single cell of protist host amplifed... | host: Streblomastix strix ... | reverse complement strand
TATTTTTTATTCTCGCTGTTTTCACGCCGGAAGGAAGAGCTTCCGGGGAAACATCCGCCAATGAATTTTGACTCCAATAGATATCGTATTCCGTTACACCGCTCCCATTCGGATCGGACCACGTCAATGATACCGAATAGGTATCCCAAACACCCGTTAAATCCGTCACCGGATTCATATCAACCACTACGTCAACCTTGCCCGTCAATGCAGCATAAGCGTCAATCATCCCTACGCCCAATTTTCCCACATAGCCGGGATTGTATGCATCTACGTTACGAGCCGTATTCAATAAAAGTTCTTTCACCTCGTCGGGTGTAAAGCCCGGTCCCCCATACTTTGACACGATAAGAGCTGCCAAACCGGACACCTGCGGACAAGCCTGCGAAGTGCCAATCTTAAAGCCATAACCCGAACCTGCCGGAGAGCCATTCAAGCTGGCTGTTGGATACGTGCTGTATATCTGGCTTGCCGTACTGTAACCGCCTCCAAAGAATGCCGAAAGGGTTACCCAATTACCGTAATTGGAGTTGGAGCTTTTCACATAATTCCAACAAAGACCGGCAACAGATATGCACTTCTCATAAGCGGCAGGATACACCGGCGTATCTACGCCGTCATTGGCTGCAGCGCAAATGACAATACCCCCTTTCATCGGACCCGTCTGGTTGCCCTTTTCGTCCGTGCCGGCATTTTTTATAAAATAGTCGATAGCCTCTTTGTAAGAATTCGTACCGGCGCTAAAACTACACGAAGCGATTACTGCGCCATTGTCCGCTGCATAAGGATATGCATCCGCTATCCTATCTACCGAATGAGTTTCGCCATAGTCATAAGGTGTTTTCGTTGTGCTATAATTGGGTATGAATACCTGACAACTCATTAAACGAACACCGTCTTTCTTGCCCGTACCTCCTGCCACACCGCAGACGCCAATACCATTGTTATTGACCGCACCTATAATACCGGCAACGTGTGTGCCATGGTCCAAAGGCAGTATTTCGCCCGAAGGATCTACCTTAGGCACTGTTGTTCTGCTATATCCCCATCTATAACCGTATATATCGTCTACAAACCCATTATTGTCGTCGTCGATGCCATTGCCTGCTATCTCGCCTGCGTTCACCCACATATTCGCTTTTAAATCCGGATGGTTGTAATCAATTCCTCCGTCCAACACGGCTACAATGACATCCGAACGACCACCCGTTACACTTTTCCATGCGGGAAAAACATTTATATCGGCGCCTGCTATAGAGTTTGTTCCACTTCCCGGATTGTAAAGATACCATTGGCGGGATAGCTCCGGGTCATTGAAAGGGTACGGCTCCGCTTCGGGTGCATATCCGCTATTTGCTTCCGAAGCCAGCGAATAGGGTTGATTTATATACTTGTCCGCTGCAGATTCTTCCTGTTTATATACAGGAATACGCTCTGTCAACGTGATAAACGGCAATTCAGCTAAATCGTTCACCGCGCGGGTTTCTGCTTGAGAAGATAAATTGCCCGTATAAACATCATACCACAAATGAAGTCCCGCTTCACGCCTTCTTTCCCTGAACTTGCCTCCTTCCGAAAAAACGCTCTCTATTTTAGTTATGCCCAACCGGTTCATCATCTCGTCTATTTCCGCCACTTCCGTTTGAATCGCACCGTTTTCGCCGGTTGCCAAACGGATATAATCCCCCGTTTCCCGCGTAAACTTAACGCGAATCCAATCGTTCACATATTCCTCCCCGGGCATTGCCACATTGTCGGGAACGGCAGAGGGAGAAGCGTCATATCCTGTATTGTCTTCGCAGGAAACCACAAACAACAACAAAACAACACACTTGCTTATAGTTTTTTTCATATACATTCTTTTTATTCCGGCAGCTTTAGCTGCCGGAAATCTTTCATTTTTCAACTTGCCTATTTATTCCCAATATAGTTTTGGATAATTGGTGGGACTAAAACCAACAGTTTTCCAATATTTCCCGGTTTCCGGCTCGTCTGTTATATCCCGGGTGGGATTACTTTCACCCCAATTGGTATCACTGGATCTAGGCCATGCATCGGAAAATGATATAATAGTGTACGAGGGAGTAGTAGTATAATCAACAGTCAATCCTCCTGAACAACTTTCTGTATCATAATAACAGTTATCCATGGTGTAATGAGAACTAGTACTACGGCCGGAAATAGCTCCATAATTACTATTATGACTCGAAGTAACCTTACCCGTATTATAGCATGCATAATTAAAAGAACCACCCCCTGTCCGAGCTGTAATACCAGCAGTATATTCTCCTCCTGTTACTTGACCCTTGTTATAACACGCTGTTATATTTCCATTATCATTAGTAGCAATACCACTTACTCTCGCACCATTACCGCCGTCGATAATACCATAGTTGGCACAACCTGTAATTTTAGCATTAGCATTTGACATATATCCACAAATACCTCCTATATAACCCACCTGACTAGTTATATTGGCAGCATTGGAACATCCTATTATTTCTCCTGTTCCTGATAAATACCCTACAAGACCGCCACCGTAGTTGCTGCTGGCTTCAGTACGACTTTTCATGGTAATTTCACCGGATGCAATATGCAAATTCTTAATAGTACCAGTAAGAGTTGAAACTATACCCCCTTGTGGAGTAGTCAAATCACCAAAATCCACATTCAGATTGTATATTTTATGATGCTGTCCGTCTATCGTTTTGGAGAAAGTTGAAGTAACAGGAGTCCATGGTTGATCCATTAAATCAATATCCGCCTCAAATTCATACGTCGTTACAGTACTTGATGCATTAAATTTTAATAACAATTCCGCCGCCGTACCAATCAATGCCGTAGCAGCATCACCTGTTTTTGTTCTCCATTGTACTGCGTGACTACTATTCACAGCAAGTTTGATTTCCCCCGAGGTTTCCTTCCGTCCAATCCAAATTGCACTCCCTCCCGTAGCCTTAATACTCTTAATGGTAAGAGCTTGAGTATGTGTCGTTGCTAATACTCCATTACCACTTGCATCCAACGTTAATGAACCTGGGGTATTATTGTCAACAAAAGCTACTTCGAGTGTTTGACCCTCATAACCTGAGATGGAGAAATTAGTATTGATTGTTTCGCCTGGGTCTGTTCCGGATGTAGCCGCTGCTTGGTTCACCGTGATTTCCACGTTCAAGCTGGAGTTGCTTCCGGCTTTGACGGTAACCTTAGCGGTACGTGCTGCCCCTTCATTCTTTGTTACCGTAATAGCAAGAGTTCCGGTTCCTTTCACAGCCGTACACCAGCTTGCGTTATCCACGCTAACCGACCAATCGGAGATATTAGTTTCCACGTTAATCGTTTTTGTAGTTGCAACGGCAGCTAAATCAATAGTTTTATCCGCCGGCTGTATCGTCAAGAAAGGATCGGATGATGAAGCCGCCGCTTGGTTCACCGTAAATTTCGGCTGCTGTGCAGCCGGCACTAAACTTGACGTTACCGTTATTTCAGCGCTACGCGCACTTGCGCCCGTATTTTCGCTAACCAAAATTCTTAATTGGTTGTCGGTAATCTTTGTTACATTGCACCAGGAAGCATTACCCGGATTGCTTAACGCAAATCCCCACTTATCTGCCGGTATGTTTAGCGCCATGATGTTCACCGTTTCACTACCGCCGGTAGCCTGAAAATGCCACGTACTACCTTCAACCAGCAACAAAGAAGAAGCTGCGCCGGCTTGCATCACCGCAATTTTCGGATATTTCGCCGCATCTATTCCATCCGATTTTACCGTTATTTCAACGCTACGCACAGTTTTTCCCGTATTTGGGTCCACATTAATAATTAGCTTATCGTCCTCCTCGCTCTTCGTCACATGACACCATTCCGAAGCGTTTTCATCGCTAAACACATATCCCCATTCATCAACCGGAAGATTCGTGACAACATTCACATAAGCCTGACCTCCCGTACTTTCAAACGCTTTCATACCACTGCCCGGCGCTATCTGCAAAATAAGATTCTTGCCAAACTGCACAAGCGTAACTACCCGGTTTGTCTCACCCTCTATCCACTTCGACGCAAGCGTAATGGCAACGCTACGCTCATTCACGCCCGGATTGGGCTTAACGGTAATATCCAACTGCGCATCGCCTTTTTTTATAATGCACCAATCATCCAACGCTGTTTCATCATTCAACTCGAAATCCCATTCGTCCATCGAAAGATTGGTACGAATATGCACCGTAGCAGCGCCTCCCGCAACCGGAATCTTTACCACACTCTCGCCGCTCTCCATTTCCAAGAGAGCGCTTTTACCCTCTTGCGTAACGCCAATCTCCGCTTTCACTCCTCGACCTTCAACGCTCACCGTTGTTGAACGCTCCGCAAAATCTCCGTTTTTCAACACGGAAATAATAATTCCTTTTTCATTTTTCTCCACCAAACACCAACCTTCGCCGTCAGTATCCACACGAACCGTCCAGTCGGAATAATTAGTCTCCACGGCGATTGTTTCCTTGTCCTCCTCAGCCGTAAACAGGACGTTTATTTTGCTAACCTGTAAGAAAGGTTCCGGTTCGTCAGCCGTTGAATCGCATCCCAACCCCAAAAATAATAAGGGAAACACTCCTGCCAGCAGTTGCCGGTATATACTATTTTTCTTCATATTTATTTTTTGAAAATTAATTCATGCCAAAGTCTCTCATTTGTCAATCACCACCACAATTTCCTCTTCGCTTTCTTTCCAGTCGCTAAACGAAACCGTAAACCCGCCCATTGGCGTTTGTATTTCCACTATCTGGGCACTCAACGTCAAAGGCGTTTTCTTATTCTCATTGAAACCGGTCAACCGCTCGCTCAAATCGGAAGAAGCCGTCACTTCATTGGGAGAGCCTTCCGAAAAGAACAACGTCAAACGCAACGTTTGAACGTCCCCCACTACACCCAGCAAACGAACCGTTGCCCGGTATGCGCCGCTCGATTGCTTCTCAAACACAGGCTGAACATTCACCGGACTACCCGTAACCACGCCTCTGCCAATATTCAAAGAACCGCCTACGCCGGTCAGCGCAGCGGAAATCTTTGTCAGTTTATCCGCCCGGCTGCTTAGTATGGTAAACACAAAACTCAGTTGTCTTACTTGCTGCTGCATAAACACGGTTACCGATTCATCCGTGTCTCCGGATATCCGTATATCATCGGAACCCGTAAAAAACCAACCCGGTTGTGCTGTCGTATAACCGTCTTTATCCACAGATACACCGGCGCTCTCGCCTTTTACGCTAATCCCCTCTGTTTCATTATATATATAGACAGGATAAACACCTTGTGAAAACAGGTAATCTATTTCATTCGTCTCGTCCGAAAATTGATTACTGTAAATTTCACCTATTTTTACTAGATAGTTTTCAGGAATAGCCACATTATTCGCCCGGTTGTCCCAATTCGTCGTAAGAGTAACCATGCCGTATTCCGGATGATCTGTTTCGTAAAGCGGCTCTATCACGCAAGAAGATAATACAGCTAACAACGAAACCGTAATAATTAATAATGCCCGATGCATATATTGAAGTGCTATTTTCATGATTATTAATCAGTTAGATTTATTTATATAATTTCCATATCAGCGATACGCCGCCTTGCGTGGGACCCCAAAAATTCTTCTCCGCACTCTCGCCTTTTTTCACCATCACTCCCTTTATGCGATTATACGTATCATACTCAAGCTGCGTATATCCCAATCCTGCATAGAAATCCATATCAAACTTTTCCGAGAGGCGCATCCGGTAACCGCCCGTTATACCGCCACCTTGCAAATCGCCTTGATAACCGTCTTCTCCAAACTTATAATTAAAATCGCCCGTATGGAACTCACCCCCCAAAAACCACCGTTGTTTTTCGCCCAAGTACCAGCGAAACTCCGGAACAACCATCAGCGTGCGGTATTGCCTGTTTCCATTACTCCACAACCAGTGATTGTAAAGTCCGTTTACAAGAACTTCCAGACGATCGAAAGGTCTCCAGGTAACGCCACCGTTGGGAATAGTTCCCAACCAATACAGCAAATTCGTGTGCAGGGAAAAATTCCATCCATGGAATGAACCCAACACGGGTTTCGACGGCGCTCTTTCCACCGGCAATTGGGCAACAGCGGGAACCGCCTTTGCAGGCGCTTGTTCCACTGTCGGCTCTTCTGTTTTTTGTTCCACAACCTCTGCCTTTTCCGTGGCTTGCGCCTTGTTTGTCTCTTGGGTCGTCGTTGTTCTTCTCTCCCGAGAGGGTGGCCAAACCGGTATCCGCACCGTTGTCATATCTTTTTTACCTTCGTAGGTACTCACATATTCTACTGTAATAAAATTTTCGTCAAACCATTCGCTCGCCGGCGCCTTTACCGTCACCGTGACCGAATCCTCGCTATTCTCAGAGGTTCTCGTACGATTCACTCTGATAACATTATTTTCTTTTGACAATTCTTTGTTCACCCATCCCGTATCAATCGCTGCTGTACTTTGTACTTTTTTCTTTTTACCCTCCACATTCAACCTGTCGGGTATCCGCATCCGCACCGTTACTATGTCTTTACTCCCTTCTTCGTAAGGAGTGGCATGATTAGCCGTAACAAAATTTTTTTCTTTCAAACCTTTATGCACTATCAAATCGGACTTCACATGATTACTACGTAGAAAAGCCGTTCGCAAATTCTTATTCGTATCGCCGAACGAAGAACAATACCCGTCCACATAGAGCAACAGCCCGCTATCTTTAATCTCGCCCCTGTACTTCTCTACATAGGAATAAAGCCGGTTCAATTCCACACCGTTGCCCCGGTAAGGAACAAAGAAAGTATCCCGTTGCGCCGGAAACTTAAACAGTAATGTTTGCTCATCCTCTGCTGCCGGTGAACGCTGCCCGTAATCCGATACGACCGACAGACACAGCAACAACCCTGCAAACAGTATTTTCTTCATCGGTATGTTCATAAAACAATCTAATTTATTTTAATCTATTTCTGCTCTTAGAAGGAACCGCAGAGTGCAACGACGCGTGCACTCTGCCGTATCTTCTGCTGTTACAAAAATTTATATATGTTTAATAATTTCTATGGACAAACTTGTCTGTTTGTCTTTTGTTTATCAATCTTCTTCCCAATATAGTTGTGGATAGATCGGAGCTCCACTATTCCAAACGCCGAGGCTCTTCCAATAGTTTCCATCTGTACTACCGTTTCCGATACCCCAATTTGTTTCATTAGTAGAGCTAGGCCATGCGGTAGACGAAAATACTTTTGCAGGAGTTCTCACAGTAGTAGGAGAAGGAAAAGAGGATGGTAAATTTTTAGTACCTTCTGTACCTGCGCCATAAGCACATGTACTGTAAAAACAATTTGTTGTAATGTTTTTAGTAGCATCGTCATTATAGCCGACAATCGCTCCTATCTCGTTTTCTGGAAATAGTTCTCCAATTTCTTTCGGAGAAATTGTACCAATATTGTAACATGCAGAAATAAGTATTGTATTACTATTATGATTATGCATCATACCTACGATACCACCGCAAGCATAATGGGTTTCATCATCTTTGCTTGCTTGAATTGTACCGGTGTTGTAGCATGCCTTTATAGTCCCGTAATACAGAAGATGGCAAATGCCACCGGCGCCACTGCTTGTGGCAATAACTTTACCTTTGTTGGCGCAAGCTGTAATCTCGGCATTAGTTTGATGTATTTCTGAGCAAATACCTCCCACATTCGTATTACCCGTTATAGTAGCAACATTGAGGCATTCTTGTATCTTTCCAGTACTATTTAAATAACAACAAATACCGGCAGCCTTTGTGTCTGTTACAGTAACATCACCATAATTGGTACAATTTATAATATTACCAGTACTGAACCACCCACAAATACCCCCAGCATTTTTTTCACTCTTCACTTTAGCACGGTTGGAGCATCCTATTATCTCCCCTCCATTGAGATAACCTGCAAAAACAGCGACATACTTGCTATCACCGACATTAGTTGCCAAAATCTCACCAGATGCGATATGCAGATTTTGAATAGTACCTGAAACAGATCTAAATATACCTGAATTACTACCAGTTGTAAAATCTTCAGTAATTTTTAGGTTATGTATTTTATGACCGTTTCCATCTATTATTTTGGTAAATGAAGAAACAGGTACCCATGTTTGACTCATCAAATCAATATCCGCCTCAAATATATACGTTGTTATAGTACTTGGTGCACCCGTAAATTTTAATAATAATTCAGCCGCCGTACCAATCAATGCGGTTGTATTATCACCCTCTTTCGTTCTCCATTGTACTTTGTGAGAACCATCCACATTCAATTCTACTGTTATCTTAGATTCCCCTGCTTTTTTCCGTCCAATCAAAATTGGAGTTCCTCCTGAAATTTTCTCAATACTCTTAATCACTTTATCACCTATCCATAGACTCCCCTTGCCTGCATTGTCCAATTGCACTTGCACTTTTTCAGGCTCATCGGCGGATCCCGTCGCTTCTTCGTCATCAATAAGTGTTACCTCAATGGTTTGACTTGCATAAGCTGGAACCGTTATATCAGCATCGGTAGGAACTTCTATTGCTGATTCCTCCGGGTCTAATCCCGGTATCCAATTTGTTACCGATACATCAGATGTGATTGGCACACTCGCCGAAGACGCACCGCTTTTGTTAAATTTAAGAGTAATTATGTATGAAGTTCCCTTTACAAAATTATTTAATACTTCTGCAATAACAGTTTCTTTCTTTTCAGTCGTTATTTCAATTTTCAATTTATTGCTTGTATGGTCACCCGGAGCAAACATCGTAGGCGTTGTTCCCAGGGCTGTGGCGCTTTCAGTCAAAGTCACAGGAGAAAAACCACTCAAAGGTAAAGCAGCAGTACCCTTAGGATTAACAGTAGGTTTATCTTCCTTTGCAGTCGGTAAGGTGAGTTCAATACTTTGTCCTTTACCCAGAATCTTGACAGCCTGAATCTTTCCCCACGTAGCCGCCGCATCAGTAGCATCCTCTGCGTATGCTTGCACCGTTACCTGAGAAAGAATGTGATCAAAAACGATGGGGTCAAATTTACTCTCTTGGCTTCCTTCTACCATTTCAGTAACCATAATATCCGTTGATCCGTCTATTACCGGAAACGTTACTTTACCGCTTCCATCATCTTCAGAAAAAGCCCCTCCGGTTGCTTCAATACCCGGATACCAACCTATTAATCTTGTTTTTTTATTAGCTGAAAGATAATATTGCGTATCCGAGAATGATAACACCTTGGTAGTGCCATTCACCGTGCCATCTAGTTGCAATTTTTCGCTATAATTAGTTTCTTCATCATCCAAGCGAGCAAATCCAACGTTTAAATCACTTAAAAAACCCGAATCAATCGGTCCGTCTCCGCGTGTTACGGATCCAAATTTACTTACAATGCGAATTTCTTCGTTGTTGTAATCAATTCCATTATCCTTTTCGGAACACCCGGCAAATAAAAATAACAAAATTGCCGGAAAAATCATATTCTTCTTCATGAGTACAAAATTTAATTAATAAATCTAACTATTCTCTATTTTTTATCTCTTTGTTTTTCCTTTTTTCACTTCCTTCCACCCCTATGGATGGTTAACTAGGTTCTTTTTTAATGACGCAACCATTTTTAATTAAGCAAAAATATATAAAAAAGTGAAAACAAATATATTATTTACTATTTTTTTCGCTTGTTTCATTATTTTTTTCCTTCCTCTATTGCGCTTCATGATTATTATTTACAGAGAGTATAATTTCTTCCGCCTCTTTCTATCCCATCCAAATTCCCTTCCTGCTCGAAACTTGAATACTTTTGGTTTTGTTTTCATACCTTGTAATTGAGAACCCGGCGCCGGTTGTAGGACGGGCAAACCCTACCCCTACGATGGTTGTGTTTTTGGATTGTGTGACGGTGATTGTGAGTGATTCCGGCATCAGACCGGAAGTAATTTTTATTTCTGTGGTACGCGCCGGTCCGGGATTTGCTTCCACAGTAATCGTTAACACCTTGCCTTCCGTCTCAACCAAGCACCATTCGGCAGATGCTTCGTATTCGAACGTCCATTCTTCTTCCGGAATGTTTGTGATAACAGTTATTTTGTCTTGTCCCCCTTCGCTATCAAAAGACGCCGCGCTTTTGTCAACTTGTAGAGTGGGAGTTGCTCCCCGCTGCGTAACGTGAATGGTTACATCCGGCGCTTGATCGTTTCCTGTGTTTACGCTGACTGTGGCAGAACGCGCAGTCGCTCCCTCATTGGGGGAGGCTGAAATAACAATTTTTCCGTCTTTCCCGCCGGCTGTACACCAATCGTTATCTGCGCTCACCGTCCAACCGGTGATATTGGTTTTCACGGTAATTGTCTTTGACTCTTGATCATCGGCAGCCAGCGTGACGGTTGTATCTATTATCGTTAAAAAAGGAAGCTCAGGCTGTTCTCCATCCAATTCCCCGGAGTCCGATGAACAGGCTGTTCCGAAAAATAAAAACGGAAGAATCCAACCCACACGCTTCCCAAGAGCGACCTGTTTTTTCATGATATTAAAAAAAGATTTTTATGTTAAATTTAATTTAAGAGTGGATTGTCTTTCCCTTCATTTTTTCATAGTTCCACCATGCCTGAATCTATATTCATTTATGTTTCCAAAATTAACAGGAATATTTTTAATAATCAAAGATTTTATAAGATTTTTTTGTTGTTTTGTATGTTTGTTAACATAATGTTGCTATTAGCCGTGTCTTCGACTTCGCTCAGACACCGGTGATAGAAATCTTGAACTATCTGTACTTAATTAGCCATGCCTAAAACAGGTTTGGCAGGATGAAGTTTGTATGGAAAAAATAGTATATGTTTGTTTAAAACCATACTTTGCTTGAGAATGAAAAAACGGTTATTTATAGTTGCAGTTATCTGGCAGTGGATATTATTCGTTTATCCGGTTTGTGCGCAACACGGGGGTGTGATTGTCGGCGCGGAACAAACCGACTTGTATTTTCCTCTTTTGAGGGGTAAGCGTATTGCCTTGTTTTCCAATCATACCGGCAGGGTGGGGGATACGCATTTGCTGGATGTATTGGTGGAAAATAATTTCGATGTGGCGGTTATCTTTTCGCCGGAACACGGGTTTCGCGGGGATGCGGGTGCGGGCGATCGGGTTCCGGGTTCGATAGATGAAAAGACGGGCATACCCATCCTTTCTCTTTACGACGGCAAGTTACATAAACCGGACGAGGCGTCTCTGCGTCAATTTGACTGGTTGGTGGTGGATTTGCAGGATGTGGGTGTGCGCTTTTATACCTATTATATATCTGTGGTGAGATGGATGGGTGTTTGCGCCGAACATCATAAAGAGATGCTTCTCCTCGACCGTCCTAATCCGAATGGGCATTATGTGGACGGACCGGTATTGGACATGAAGTATAAATCGGATGTGGGTGAATTGCCTATCCCGATTGTTCACGGAATGACTTTGGGCGAACTTGCCCGGATGGCGAATGGGGAAAAATGGCTTTCCGCTTCGCGCACATGTTGTCTTACGGTAATTCCGTGTAAAAACTACACGCATCAAACCCTCTATCGCCTGCCTGTTCCGCCTTCTCCGAATTTGCCGAATATGAAAGCGGTTTACCTATACCCCTCCCTCTGTTATCTGGAAGCTACTCCCGTTAGCTTGGGACGGGGTACGCCGCTTCCTTTTCAGATATATGGGCATCCGGATATGAAAGGGTATGAGTATGATTTTATTCCCCAAAGTGTGCCGGCAGCTAAGGATCCGCCTCAACTCGGCAAACTTTGCCACGGGGTAAACCTGAGTGTGCTTCCGGACGAGGAAATTTGGAAGAAAGGCATAGACCTGAGTTACGTTATAGATGCTTATCGCAATTTGAACAGGGGCGACGCTTTTTTCCGTCCTTTTTTTGAAAGGCTTGTGGGAGTGGATTATGTGCGTAAAATGATTGAGGAAGGAAAGAGCGCCGGTGAAATTAAAGCGATATGGAAAAATGATGTAGAAAAATTTAAAAAACAACGCAAACCCTATTTGCTTTATGAAGAATGAGTAGGGGCGACCCTTGCTGTTGCCCCTACAAATATCATCGTGTTGCCTGTGTGTGAAAGGAGTTGTTGTACACCTATTCAGATAAAATCCTTTAACTCTTCCTGCAATTGACGGCGGGTGAAAAAAATACGGCTTTTTACCGTCCCTAAGGGGAGTTGCAATTTTTCGGCAATTTCCCGGTATTTGAATCCTGAAATGTGCATGGAAAAAGGTATCTTGTATTCCGCAGGCAATGTGTTGACAATGCGGTGCATCTCTTTTAAGTCGTAAGCGCTTTCCGTATTTTCGAAACCCGAATTTGGTGACAGGTTCAATCGAATCAGGTTATCCGTTCGATCTACGTGAGTTTGATCACGTATGATTTTCCGGTAATTGTTAATGAAAATATTGCGCATAATGGTGTAAACCCACGCTTTAAAATTAGTATCGGGGATATACTTTTTTTCATTATCCAACGCTTTCAAGGAAGTTTCTTGTAGTAAGTCGTTTGCATCGTCTCTGTTGGAAGTCAGTTTATACGCAAAACGAAGTAGTTCGCTTTGAACATTTTCCAATTCTTTTCTGAATCTAATGCCGGTTTCCATACTTGTTGATTTATTAAGTTATTATTCGTGTTGATCTTATTATAACGAAGCTACAAGTATTCCTGCCGGAGCAAGGGGGGCTTATAAACTTGCTTTAGGGTAGTATTCGACAACGATAGTTTTCGGGTGATATTTGATAGTTTTCGGTCTTTTCTTATTTATTCGAATTTGCATGAGGGTATCCGGGATATAAAGAATATTTCTACCTTTGCAGATGAAATGTATTTACATTCAAAACGCTTGCATGGAATCACTAAAACATGAATGTGGCATTGCCTTGATACGCCTGTTGAAACCCTTAGCGTATTATCAGGAAAAGTATGGTACGTGGATGTACGGACTCAACAAACTTTACTTGTTGATGGAAAAACAACATAACCGGGGGCAGGAAGGCGCCGGTTTGGTCTGTGTTAAATTGGAAGTAAATGCAGGGGAAGAGTATATGTTTCGCGAACGGGCATTGGGTTCGGGAGCTATTACCGGGATATTCGACGCCGTACATAGCCATTTTAAAGAATTGCCTTCAGCGCTTTTAAAAGATATGAGCTATGTTAAGCGTATTTTGCCTTTTGCAGGAGAAGTATATATGGGACATTTGCGCTACAGCACTACCGGAAAATCGGGAATATCTTATGTACATCCTTTTTTGCGGCGTAATAATTGGAGAGCCAAAAATTTGGTGTTGTGCGGTAATTTCAATATGACCAATGTGGATGAGATTTTTCAGCAAATTACTGCTATTGGGCAGCATCCCCGGCAATATGTGGATACCTATATCATGCTTGAACAAGTGGGGCATCGTCTTGACCGTGAAATAGAACGCCTTTTCAATGATTCTGTGGCAAAAGGATTGAAAGGAATGGACATTACAAAGGATATAGAAGGGCATGTTGATATGGCTAATGTTCTGAAAACATCCACTAAGGATTGGGACGGCGGGTATGTAGTGGCAGGAGTTACCGGAAGCGGAGAAATGTTTGCTGTGCGCGACCCGTGGGGCATCCGGACTGCTTTTTGGTATATGAATGAGGAGATTGCCGTGATAGCGTCCGAGCGTCCGGTGATTCAAACGGCATTAAACGTTTCCGCCGAAGCTATGAAAGAATTGCAACCGGGGCAAGCCATCCTTTTGAATAAAGAGGGTAAAGTACGTTTGGCACAGATAAACAAGCCCAAAGAGGTAAAATCCTGCTCTTTTGAGCGTATTTACTTTTCGCGAGGAAGCGACATGGATATTTATAAGGAGAGAAAAAGGTTAGGCATGAATTTAGTGGCTCCTATCTTGAAAGCTATCAATAACGATGTGGAACATACTGTTTTTTCTTTTATTCCCAATACTGCCGAAGTAGCTTTTTACGGAATGTTGGAAGGGCTCGACAATTATTTGAATATACTAAAAGTAAAACGTATCGAAGCATTAGGTCATAATCCGGATCATAGTGAGCTGGAACAAATACTCTCCATGCGTATTCGCAGCGAAAAAGTGGCAATAAAGGATATTAAACTCCGTACTTTCATAACCGGGGGAAATATGCGCAATGATTTGGCTGCCCACGTATATGACATAACGTACGGTAGTTTAAAACCCAATGAAGATAATTTAGTGATCATAGACGACAGCATCGTACGCGGTACCACGTTGAAACAAAGTATCATCGGTATTCTCGACCGTTTGCACCCCAAGAAAATAGTGATTATCTCTTCTTCTCCGCAAGTGCGCTATCCCGATTATTACGGTATTGATATGCCGAGTTTGAACGAGTTCATTGCTTTTAAAGCTGCTATTGAATTGCTGAAAGACAGGGAGATGAGGAATGTGATTGAGCTGGCTTACAATAAGGCGAAAGAGCAACAATATCTGCCGAAAGAGCAAATGGTGAATCATATAAAAGATATCTATGCGCCTTTTACCGACGAGGAACTATCTGCCAAAATAATGGAACTTTTAACGCCGGGGGATATACAAGCCCAAGTAGAAATTGTATATCAGCATTTGGACGGGTTGCGCGAATCTTGCCCCAATCATAAGGGAGATTGGTATTTCAGCGGTGATTATCCCACTCCCGGCGGGGTAAAGATGGCGAATGAGGCGTTTATTAGTTATATAGAAGGGGTTTATCAGTTTTGATGAGCTGATGATTAAAAATGAGAGAAAGTGAAGGATACCAAAGAATAATTATATTTGTAAAAAGATAAAATGATGAATGCTTCAAACGGTACAGTAGTGTTGGATAATTATTTAGGCTTGTATCAGCAAGAATCATAACCCGTAAAAACAATGGATAAGCAACGAATCATTCAGTACAAATCGACCTTTGATGAAATCGTCCATTTTATTAATAGCGAAAATGACAGCGAGCAAGTAGAAGTGTGGTTTGCCCGTGAGCTTCAAAACATCTTGGGCTATGCCCGATGGGAAAATTTCATGGTCGCTATTCAACGGGCGGTGGATTCTTGTAAAGCACAGAGTATCCATGTCGATGACCATTTTCGTGAGGTCACGAAAATGGTCGGATTGGGAAGTGGCGCAAAACGCGAAGTGACCGACTATATGCTCACTCGTTATGCTTGCTATCTGATAGCGCAAAACGGAGACCCCAAGAAGGAAGAAATTGCTTTTGCTCAGAGCTATTTTGCCATTCAAACGCGAAAAGCGGAACTCATTGAAGAACGTTTAATCATGCTTTCCCGCTTGGAAACAAGGGAAAAACTCAGAGCGGCAGAAAAACAGCTTTCTCAAAATATCTACGAAAGAGGCGTTGATGATCAAGGATTTGGTCGTATCCGTTCAAAAGGGGATACTGCTTTATTCGGTGGTCATACTACGGAAGATATGAAAAACAGATTGGGGATAAAATCAAACCGTCCGTTAGCCGACTTTTTACCTACACTAACCATTGCAGCCAAAAATCTGGCAACGGAAATAACCAATCACAATGTAGAAGAAAAAAACTTATCAGGAGAACTGTCAATAACCAATGAGCATGTACAAAACAATACGACCGTTCGTGAAATGTTGGGAAAACGGGGAATAAAACCTGAGGAACTTCCGGTTGCAGAAGATGTTAAAAAATTGGAACGGCGAGTGGCAAGTAGTGAAAAACAGATTGAAAAGACAACGAAAAAATTACCAAAAAGATAATCTATATCTATCGCATTTAAAGAGAATTAAAGAATGGCAACGAAGAAAATAGTTCAAAGACGAACTCGGACAGAATCCAATAAAGAATATCCTGTGTGGGGATTTTTAAGAGATTTGGGAGTGCGGGAAATTATCCGGAACGACGTATGATAGCCCTGCCAATCCGATAGCTTATTTTGTAAAGTACAGAGTATCAATGTGAAAGACCATTTTCGTGAGGTCACGAAAATGGTCGGATTGGGAAGTGAGACAAGACGGAGAATGTCCGATAGCTTATTTTGTAAAGTACAGAGTATCAATGTGAAAGACCATTTTCGTGAGGTCACGAAAATGGTCGGATTGGGAAGTGAGACAAGACGGAGAATGTCCGATAGCTTATTTTGTAAAGCACAGAGTATCAATGTGAAAGACCATTTTCGTGAGGTCACGAAAATGGTCGGATTGGGAAGTGAGACAAGACGGAGAATGTCCGATAGTTTATTTTGTAAAGCACAGAGTATCAATGTGAAAGACCATTTTCGTGAGGTCACGAAAATGGTCGGATTGGGAAGTGAGACAAGACGGAGAATGTCCGATAGCTTATTTTGTAAAGCACAGAGTATCAATGTGAAAGACCATTTTCGTGAGGTCACGAAAATGGTCGGATTGGGAAGTGAGACAAGACGGAGAATGTCTGATAGCTTATTTTGTAAAGCACAGAGTATCAATGTGAAAGACCATTTTCGTGAGGTCACGAAAATGGTCGGATTGGGAAGTGGCACAAAACGTGAATTGAACGGCTGATAAATAACTGAAAATATAAATAAGGTATCTTCCTCATTAATGAAAGACGTAACTTTACTCCTTGGCGACGGGAGCCATTTTCACGGGAAGTCGTTTGGTTATGAAAAACCGGTAGCCGGCGAGGTGGTGTTCAACACCGCCATGACAGGCTATCCGGAGAGTCTAACAGACCCTTCGTATGCCGGTCAGTTGATGACGCTTACCTATCCTTTGGTGGGCAACTACGGAGCGCCGCCTTTCAGTGTTGAATCTAACGGGTTGGCTACATTTATGGAAAGTGAAAAAATTCATGCCGAAGCGCTTATCGTTAGTGATTATTCGCAGGAATACAGCCATTGGAACGCAACAGAAAGTTTGGCGGATTGGTTAAAGCGCGAGCATGTGCCGGGCATTACCGGTATTGACACCCGCGAGCTGACAAAGGTATTGCGTGAACACGGAGTAATGTCCGGACGCATCGTTTTTGATGATATACCCGAAGAGGCAAAGGAAATACCTTCCTACGAAGGGACAAATTACGTGGATAGGGTTTCTTGTAAAGAAGTGATTTATTATAATAGGGGAGGGAAGAAAAAAGTAGTGTTGGTTGATTGCGGGGTAAAGGCTAACATCATCCGTTGCTTTTTGAAACGTGATGTGGAGGTTATCCGTGTGCCGTGGAATTATGATTTTAACGATATGCTATTCGATGGATTGTTTATCAGTAATGGTCCCGGCGATCCCAATACGTGCGATGTTGCTGCACAAAATATTCGCAAAGCGATGGGAAATTCTAAGTTGCCGATATTCGGCATCTGCATGGGTAACCAACTGCTTGCCAAAGCAGGAGGGGCAAAGATTTATAAACTAAAATACGGACATCGCAGCCATAACCAGCCGGTGCGTATGGCGGGGACAAACCGCTGTTTCATCACCAGTCAGAATCATGGTTATGCAGTGGACAACGATACGTTGACTTCCGGTTGGGAACCGCTTTTCATAAATATGAACGATGGTTCCAACGAGGGAATCAAACATAAAACAAACCCTTGGTTTTCGGCGCAGTTTCATCCCGAAGCAGCTTCGGGACCTACGGATACGGAATTTTTGTTTGATGAATTTATAGAATTAATGAAGTAATTGGTTTTATGCTTAAAAAAGAAGCAGGTAAAAAAGATAAAGTAATAGATACATTTTATCAAGTCTGCCTCATATAAATTAGTTAACCGAGATTAAACGAAAATGTTGGAAGATTTTAAAAATAAGGTCTTTAATAAAGACGTGTTAGCTGTTTTATCTGAATTGCCTGATAATAGTTTAGATATGATTTACGGTGATCCGGATTATCATGTAGAATAAAAATAGAACATCAATTAAATTTTATCCGGCGGAAAAACAAAATGGACGAACAAGATTTTGATTTGTTTACTGCAAAGAGAAAGTGATGTTAATTGATTTAGAGAAATAAAAATCATGAAAGATATAAAAAAGGTATTACTGCTCGGTTCCGGCGCCTTGAAAATAGGGGAGGCGGGTGAGTTTGACTACTCCGGTTCGCAGGCATTGAAAGCCTTGAAGGAAGAGGGTATTGAAACCATTCTCATCAATCCGAATATTGCCACTGTGCAGACCAGTGAAGGAGTGGCGGACCGGATCTATTTTCTCCCCGTTACTCCTTTTTTTGTGGAGAAGGTTATCCAAAAAGAGCAACCGCAAGGCATTCTGCTTGCTTTTGGCGGACAAACGGCATTGAATTGTGGCGTGGAATTGTACAAAACTGGCGTCTTTGAAAAATACAAGGTACAGGTATTGGGCACGCCGGTGCAAGCCATTATTGATACGGAAGACCGTGAACTCTTTATCAGAAAATTAGATGAAATTGACATAAAGACTATTAAAAGCGAGGCGGTAGAAAATATGATTGACGCCCGTCGTGCAGCGAAAGAATTAGGTTATCCGGTTATCATTCGCGCTGCTTATGCCCTCGGTGGATTGGGATCGGGTTTTTGTGACAATGAGGAGGAACTAGTTGCATTGGCTGAAAAGGCATTCTCGTTTTCTCCGCAAATATTGGTGGAAAAGAGTTTGAGAGGCTGGAAAGAGGTGGAATACGAAGTGGTGCGCGATGGTTACGACAATTGCATCACGGTGTGTAATATGGAGAATTTTGACCCGTTAGGTATTCATACGGGTGAATCTATTGTTATTGCTCCATCGCAAACGCTTACCAACCCGGAATATCATACATTACGCGAGGTGGCTATCCGTATTATCCGTCATATCGGTATCGTGGGTGAATGTAATGTGCAATATGCGTTTGACCCTGAATCGGAAGATTACCGGGTGATAGAGGTCAATGCGCGTTTGAGCCGTTCGTCGGCGTTGGCTTCGAAGGCTACGGGGTATCCCTTGGCATTTGTTGCCGCTAAGTTGGGATTGGGATATGGTTTGTTTGATTTGAAAAATTCCGTTACCAAAACCACTTCCGCTTTTTTTGAACCGGCTTTAGACTATGTGGTTTGCAAAATACCGCGTTGGGATTTGGGTAAGTTTCATGGAGTAAGCCGCGAATTGGGTTCTTCTATGAAATCCGTTGGAGAGGTAATGGCTATCGGGCGTACCTTTGAAGAAGCCATACAAAAGGGACTTCGTATGATAGGGCAGGGGATGCATGGTTTTGTTGAGAACAAGGAGTTGGTAATTGCTAATATAGATAAGGCTTTGCGTGAGCCGACGGATAAACGTATTTTCGTTATTTCGGAAGCCTTCCGCAACGGCTATACGGTGGAGCAGGTGTATGAGTTGACGAAGATAGATAAGTGGTTTTTGCAAAAGTTGATGAATATTGTGAAAACGGCTGATGAGTTAGAAAGTTTGCCGGATATAAATACGTTGTTGCATCCGGTTCTTCTTCGCGCCAAACAACAAGGTTTCTCCGATTTCCAGATTGCCCGCGCCCTTTGGAAGGACAAGATGGAGGATAGTCATGTCAATGATATTCGCCAATACCGGATGAAGCTTGGTATTGTTCCCGTAGTAAAGCAAATAGATACGCTTGCTGCCGAATATCCTGCACAAACGAATTACTTATATCTTACTTACAACGGTATAGCTAATGATGTTACCTATTTGGGCGACCACCGATCTATTATTGTATTAGGTTCCGGTGCGTATCGCATCGGTTCGTCCGTTGAGTTTGATTGGTGTGGAGTGCAGGCTTTAAACTCCATTCGCAAGGAGGGGTGGCGTAGCGTGATGATTAATTACAATCCCGAAACCGTATCGACCGATTATGATATGTGCGACCGTCTTTATTTTGACGAACTTACTTTTGAGCGGGTAATGGATATTATCGAACTGGAGAACCCGCAGGGAGTCATTGTATCTACCGGCGGACAGATTCCGAATAATCTGGCGATGCGTTTGGACGGGCAAGGCGTTCCTATTCTTGGAACCACTGCCAAAAGCATTGACAATGCTGAAGACCGCGAGAAGTTTTCCGCTATGTTAGACCGGATTGGCGTTGACCAACCCCGTTGGCGGGAATTGACTTCCATGGAAGATATTAACGAGTTTGTGGATGAAGTGGGTTTTCCTGTTTTAGTGCGTCCTTCTTATGTGCTTTCCGGCGCTGCCATGAACGTTTGTTCCAATAATGAAGAACTGGAACGTTTTCTTCGACTGGCTGCCAATGTGAGTAAAAAACACCCTGTGGTAGTGAGCCAATTTATAGAACATGCCAAAGAAGTGGAAATGGATGCTGTGGCAAAAGACGGTGAAGTGATTGTTTATGCCATTAGCGAGCATATTGAATTTGCAGGGGTGCATAGCGGCGATGCTACTATTCAGTTTCCTCCGCAGAAATTGTATGTGGAAACCGTTCGCCGAATTAAACGTATCAGTCGTGAAATAGCGAAAGAATTGAATATTTCCGGACCTTTCAATATTCAGTTTTTGGCACGCGATAATGATATAAAGGTGATAGAGTGTAACCTTCGCGCTTCCCGTAGTTTCCCTTTTGTGAGTAAAGTATTAAAGATCAATTTTATTGATTTGGCAACGAAAATTATGCTTGGCTTGCCTTTCGAAAAGCCTTCAAAGAATCTTTTTGAGTTGGATTATGTAGGCATCAAAGCGTCTCAGTTCTCTTTTAATCGTTTGCAAAAGGCAGATCCTGTGCTTGGCGTGGACATGGCGTCAACGGGTGAAGTGGGTTGTATCGGCACCGATACATCTTGTGCCGTATTGCAAGCCATGCTTTCTGTGGGTTATCGCATTCCGGAAAAAAATATCCTGCTTTCTACCGGTACGCCCAAGCAAAAAGCCGATATGATGGATGCGGCACGTATGCTTGTGGATAAAGGTTACATACTTTACGCTACGGGAGGCACACATAATACGCTTGCCGATAGCGGTATCGAAAGCACATTGGTTTATTGGCCGGATGAAAGCAAACAGCCGCAAGCTCTTGATATGCTTCGGAATAAGGAGGTGGATATGGTGGTGAATATACCGAAAAATTTGACAGAAGGTGAATTAAGCAACGGTTATAAGATTCGTCGGGCAGCCGTTGACTTAAATATTCCTTTGATAACCAATGCCCGTTTGGCAAGCGCATTTATCCAAGCGTTTTGTACAATGAGCGTGGATGATATTGCCATTATGAGTTGGGAGGAATATAAATGATTGAAGAAAGAAGGAGGTGAGCTTTCCGGTGAAATCGGACAGTTGGAAGTCGGTTGTACGCAAATACCATACCACTGAAAATGCAGGCTGCCGACTGGAAATAGTATAATCCGATGCTGCTGATACTCAACAACTCTTCCCCCAAAGCAGAGTCTTTTAAGCTTTGGATGGCGCAAATTGCCAAAGACCGGACACCAAGTAGTTTCTCCGTTAAATTCAAAAAGTGTTTTTAAGTATAGATAAAGAAGATAGCCTCCGTGTCAATCAGTAAAAGCAAAATAAAACTTATCCGTTCATTGGAGCAAAAGAAGTATCGCAAAGAAGAGAGGCTCTTTTTAGCCGAAGGTTCGAAATTGATAGCTGATTTATCGGGAATGTTTCGATGTCGTTTTCTTGTCGCCACTGTCGGATGGTTACAACAGAGTCCGTACATACCGGTGGATGAGATTGTGGAAGTGTCAGCCGAAGAACTGTCCCGTTGCAGTTTGCTCAAAGCCCCGCAACAAGTGCTTGCCGTTTTTGAACAACCACAATATCAACTAAATCCGGCACTTGTTCGCAAATCGCTTTCTTTGGCATTGGACGATGTGCAAGATCCGGGTAATTTAGGCGCTATTATTCGTGTGGCAGACTGGTTTGGCATAGAGGATATTTTTTGTTCTCCGGGTACGGCGGATGTTTATAATCCGAAAACGGTTCAGGCTACTATGGGGGCTATTGCACGGGTGAGAGTGCATTATACTTCTTTGCGGGAACTGATAGGTTCGTTGAAGATACCGGTTTACGGAACTTTTATCCATGGAGAGAATATATATGAGCAATCGCTTTCTACTAACGGAATCATTGTAATGGGCAATGAGGGAAACGGCATCGGTAGGGGCGTGGAAGAGTTGATCGGTCGTCGTTTGTTTATTCCAAATTATCCTCCGGAGCGTGAAACTTCCGAGTCGCTTAATGTAGCAGCTGCTACAGCTATCGTTTGTTCGGAGTTCCGGAGAAGATGAAAACGTTGTTAAAAACAAAAGTATTGCTAATTAAGTATAGTTGAGATAGATGAAATTTTTACATGGTTCTTATCCTTTTCTATAATTTTCGTATTCTTAAATAAAGCGATTTTTCCAAATAAGAGCTATCTTTGCGTTTCAATAAACCCGGATGGAGAATGGATAGTTCATTGGAAGCTATAAAGGAACTTATCAATCAAGGGAAGATAGAGGAAGCGATCGAAAGACTTGACAGCTACCTTTTAACTTGCGCCACTGATAAAGATAAAGTTTATTATCTGAAAGGAAATGCCTACCGGAAATTGGGAAATTGGCAGCAAGCGTTGAACAGCTATCAATCCGCTATTGATCTTAATCCGGAAAGTGCGGCTGTGAATGCCCGTGATGCGATAAAAGATATTCTGAGTTTTTACAATAAAGATATGTACAATCAATAATGTAATAGGGTAAAATTATGGCAAAAATCAAAGGAGCCATTGTTGTGGATGTAAACCGGTGTAAGGGATGTAATTTGTGTGCTGTAGCCTGTCCGCTGAAAATCATTTTGCTTACGAAAGAGGTGAATGTAAAGGGTTATAATTATGCTTATCAAACGTCGGAAGATGTGTGTAACGGATGTGGATCATGCGCTATCGTGTGTCCGGACGGATGTATTTCGGTTTATAAAGTGAAATGCGTTTAATGTTTAGAAATATATGGCAGAAGAAGTAGTATTAATGAAAGGGAATGAAGCCATTGCTTACGCAGCGATTCGTTGTGGCGCCGACGGATATTTCGGGTATCCCATTACTCCTCAATCGGAAATCTTGGAGACGCTTGCGGAATTGAAACCCTGGGAAACGACGGGTATGACTGTGCTTCAAGCCGAGAGTGAAGTGGCGGCTATCAATATGGTTTATGGAGGGGCGGCATCCGGCAAAAAAGTGTTGACTTCGTCGTCGAGTCCCGGCGTCAGTTTAAAACAGGAAGGGATTTCTTACCTTGCGGGTGCGGAGCTTCCGGCTCTCATTGTAAATGTAATGCGTGGCGGACCGGGATTGGGAACGATACAACCGAGTCAAGCCGATTATTTTCAAACAGTAAAGGGAGGTGGACACGGCGATTATAAGTTGATAGCTTTAGCTCCCGCTTCTGTTCAGGAAATGGCGGATTTTGTAGGATTGGCTTTCGATTTGGCTTTTAAATACCGGAATCCGGCTATTATTCTTGCCGACGGAGTGATCGGTCAGATGATGGAAAGGGTAGTTCTTCCTCCACAGAAATCTCGCCGCACGGATGAAGAGGTTATTGCAGAATGCCCCTGGGCTACGACGGGGAAAACAAAGAACCGGAAACCTAATATTATTACTTCTTTGGAGTTGCAACCCGAACGGATGGAAGCGAACAATTTACGTTTTCAAGCCAAATATAAAGTTATTGATGAAAATGAAGTTCGTTTTGAAGAGATTAATTGTCAAGATGCCGATTATTTGATAATTGCTTTCGGTTCTATGGCGCGTATCGGGCAAAAAGCGATGGAAACAGCTCGCGAGGAAGGTATTAAGATCGGGATTCTTCGTCCCATTACTTTGTGGCCCTTCCCTACCCAAGTCATTGCTTCTTATGCAGACAAAGTAAAAGGAATGCTCTCGTTGGAATTAAATGCCGGACAAATGGTGGAAGATATTCGTTTAGCCGTAAACGGCAAGGTGAAGGTAGCACATTTTGGACGATTGGGCGGTATCGTACCCGATCCGGACGAAGTGGTAATAGCGATAAAACAGAAACTTATTTAGAATACCCGGTAAATCGTAACTAACTAAATGGTAAATAATATGAATCCTGATAAAATAAGAAATATATTGAATATACTTTTTCTGGTAGGCGCATTGGTTGCTTTCATTGTGTATTTTGCTGCGGACGATAAGAAACTATTTTTATATGTGGCTTGCGGGGCTATATTTTTCAAGTTAATGGAATTTTTTATACGTTTTACCAATAGATGAGGAAAGCGGAGGGTTGTGAAATGATGACAAAAGAAGAAATAATAAAATTCGGAGAATTGGTTTTTAAGAAACCGGACCTGATGAATGACAATCCTATGCATTATTGTCCGGGGTGCAGTCATGGCGTAGTGCATAAGTTGATAGCTGAGGTAATAGAAGAAATGGGGATGGAAGAAAAATGTATCGGAATATCTCCGGTAGGATGTGCAGTGTTTATCTATAATTATTTGGATATGGATTGGCAGGAGGCTGCGCATGGACGCGCTCCGGCTGTGGCGACGGCAATCAAGCGTTTATGGCCGGACAGATTGGTGTTCACCTATCAAGGAGATGGTGATTTGGCTTGTATCGGTACGGCAGAGACGATTCATGCGCTTAATCGTGGAGAGAATATAACGATTGTTTTTATTAACAATGCCATATATGGGATGACCGGGGGACAAATGGCTCCCACTACTCTTATGGGGATGAAAACTTCTACCTGTCCTTATGGTCGCGAGGCGGCTTTGCATGGCTATCCGCTAAAAATAAGCGAATTGGCTGTACAGTTGGAAGGAACAGCTTACGTGACCCGTCAATCTGTTCAGTCGGTTCCGGCTATCCGTAAAGCAAAAAAAGCTATCCGTAAAGCTTTTGAAAATTCTATGGCAGGCAAGGGTTCTAATTTGGTGGAAATAGTTTCAACGTGTAATTCCGGTTGGAAGATGACGCCGGAGGGAGCGAATAAATGGATGGAGGAGAATATGTTTCCGTTCTATCCGTTGGGGGATTTAAAAGATAAATGATAATATCAAAGAAGATATGTAAATAATGACTAAAATGAATACAACATTACAAGATCAGATAGAACTTAAGAGTAAAGAAATTCATACCGATAGTTATTCTATGTCGATAGGTGAAATAATCAGTATGTATAAAGAGGGAGATATTGATATTCATCCGGAATTTCAACGTTTTTTCAGATGGACCTCATCACAAAAAACCAGATTAATAGAGTCCATTCTGTTAAACATTCCGATTCCGTCTATTTTTGTTTCTCAAAGGAAAGATGGGATTTGGGATGTAGTTGATGGTCTGCAAAGAATCTCTACCATTTTGCAATTTGTTGGAATTTTGACAAATGAGAAGGGGAAAAAAGAAGAACCGTTAGTTTTGGAAGCAACAGAATTATTGCCGGCGCTAAAAGGAAAAACTTTCGGAAGCGATGATTCGGAGGAAACCAATGAAACTCTCTCCGATGCCCAAAGAAGATGTTTTAAACGAGTTAAGTTGAATATGGTCATTATTCAAAAAGAAAGTGATGAAAATAATAAATATGATTTATTTCAAAGATTGAATACGGGTGGTACTACTTTAAATTCCCAAGAAGTAAGAAGTTGTTTGATGGTAATGACTAATTCCGAATTATATCGTCGGATAAAAGAATTAACTGATTATTCTGCATTCATACAAACTACTGGATTGAATGAGAAAAATATAGAAGAACAATATAATTTTGAATTGATCATCAGATTTATTTGCTTACGTAAGTGTTCTCTTGAAACGATAAAAAATATTTCAGACTTGGGAGATTATTTGAATAGGCAAATAATACAAAATATGAGAAACTCTGAATTTAATTGGGAAAACGAATTTAAAGCCTTTCGCCGAACTTTTGACTTATTAAATTCATCATTGAAAGAGAAATCATTTGTGAAATATGATAATACGGTTTTCAAGGGATTTGTGGTTTCCGCTTACGAAATCGTTGCTTTAGGCATAGGATATAATCCGGATAATGTTCAAGAAAATAAAGTTGAAGATAAAATAAAGCAGGCATGGAAAACAATTATAGAAGAATCTATTTCTTGGAAAGGAAATAATGCATCCGCACGATTAGTTAAAACATTGACGTTAGGACGGAGAATTTTTCAGGATGAAAGCATTTAAATCCGGATCTCAATTAGAGACTTTTTTAACAGACCAATTGGTGTGGCGTAGAAAAGAATTACACGACTTAAAAACTTTGGTGAGAAATAAAGAAAAAAGTACTGAAATCAGACCTTTAATAAAAGGGGGAATAGTTTTAGCTTATTCCCATTGGGAAGGATATGTAAAAGAGACATCAGAAGCGTATTTATCTTATGTGTCTTTTCGTGAACCGAAAAAAAACGAAATAGCCTCTAATTTTCTTGCCTTGTATATTGTTGATAAAGTAAGAAAAGCCAAAAAACTTTCAGAATGTGTCGAAGATATTATAAGCTTGATAAACATTCCCGATGGGAAATGCCCAATACCCAAAGACATTATTAATTCGGAATCTAATTTAAATTCAGAGGTTTTAGAAAAGATAATGAATCAAATTGGATTAGATTTTTCATTTTTTGAAACTAAGCGAAGATTTTTAGACCAATCGGTACTCGGTTTGCGTAACCCGATAGCTCACGGTGAACAAAGAATGCTTGAAATTGATGAATATATTAGAATCGCAGACTTTGTCATAGAATTAATGGAACATTACAGGACATTATTACAGGATGCCATTGAGAAGAAATTGTATCTAAGAAACAAGAATAGTTGATCTTTAATAAAATTTATGAAGCAAGAAATAATTATAGCCGGTTTCGGTGGACAAGGCGTTCTTTCCATGGGAAAAATAGTAGCCTATTCCGGATTAATGGAAGAAAAAGAAGTAAGCTGGATGCCTGCTTACGGTCCCGAACAGCGTGGCGGAACTGCTAATGTAACAGTGATTGTCAGCGACAAAAAAATATCATCCCCGATAGTGAGTAAATACGATACGGCTATTATTTTAAATCAGCCTTCATTGGAAAAATTTGAAGAACGTGTAAAACGCGAAGGTATTCTTATCTATGACGGGTATGGAATTATCCATCCGCCAACTCGCAAAGACATAGCTATTTATCGTATTGATGCCATGGATGCCGCCAATGAAATGAATAATCCCAAAGCTTTTAATATGATAGTTTTGGGCGGACTGTTGAAAATTCTGCCTGTAGTAAGTATTGAAAGCGTTCTGAAAGGATTGAAAAAAACGTTGCCTGAGCGACATCACCATCTAATTCCGGCGAACGAAGCAGCTATTTTGAAAGGAATGGAATTAATACGAAAGCAATAATTGCGCATTATGTTACATAACATTGTTTAGTAACACTGTGTTTTAGATTGTTTATCATTTCGGTTATTTATACTTTGCACATCTTTTGAATGGGGTGGGGGAGTATGCGGATAAAAATTATTTAATTTTTAATATATCATGAAAGTATATCAGACTGACGAAATCAAAAACATTGCCCTTTTGGGAAGCTCCGGCTCTGGGAAAACCACTCTCGTTGAAGCGATGCTTTTCGAGAGTGGTATTATAAAACGCCGTGGTACTATTGCCGGCAAAAATACGGTGAGCGATTATTTTCCGGTGGAGCAAGAATACGGATATTCTGTGTTTTCCACCGTTTTTCATGTGGAGTGGAATAATAAAAAACTCAATATGATAGATTGTCCGGGGTCGGACGATTTTGTAGGGGGAGTTGTTACCGCCTTGAACGTAACCGATACGGCTCTTCTTCTTCTTAACGGACAATGTGGAATTGAAGTAGGTACTCAAAATCATTTCCGCTACACGGAAGGATTAAACAAACCGGTTATATTCCTTGTCAATCATCTGGATAATGATAAATGTGATTATGATAATATCCTCGAACAGCTTAAAGAAACGTACGGTTCTAAAGTGGTTCCTGTTCAATATCCTATAAATACGGGTCCGGATTTTAATGCTGTGATAGATGTGTTGCTCATGAAAAAATATTCGTGGAAACCTGAGGGAGGAGTTCCTGCTATGGAAGAAATTCCGGCGGAAGAGAAAGAAAAAGCGTTAAAATGGCATAAAACGTTAATGGAAGCTGCTGCCGAGAATGACGAAGGATTAATGGAAAAATTCTTTGAGCAAGATTCTCTGAGTGAAGATGAGATGCGTGAAGGTATTCGCAAAGGGCTTATTTCACGAGGCATATTTCCTGTTTTCTGTGTTTGTGCGGGAAAGGATATGGGAGTACGCCGGTTAATGGAATTTTTGAGTAATGTAGTTCCTTACGTTTCGGAAATGCCGAAAATTACTAATTCGGAAGGTAAAGAAATTACTCCCGATAATAATAGCCCCACGTCGCTATATTTCTTTAAAACCAGTATAGAACCGCATATTGGTGAAATCTCTTACTTTAAGGTAATGAGTGGAAAGGTGAAAGAAGGGGATGATTTGGTGAATGCCAACAGAAGTTCAAAAGAACGTATCGCTCAATTGTATGCGGTAGCCGGTTCCAATCGTGTCAAAATAGAAGAGTTGCAAGCCGGAGATATAGGCGCAGCGGTAAAAATGAAAGATGTAAAAACCGGAAATACCTTGAATGGGAAAGATTGCGATAATCAATTCGATTTCATAAAATATCCCCATTCAAAATATACCCGTGCTATTAAGCCGATAAACGAATCGGAAGTAGAAAAAATGATGAGTGCGCTTATCCGTATGCGTGAAGAAGACCCGACTTGGAGAATAGAGCAATCTAAAGAACTACGGCAAACATTGGTACATGGTCAGGGAGAATTTCATTTGCGAACCTTGAAATGGCGTTTAGAAAATAACGACAAAATACAGATTAAGTTTGAAGAGCCGAAAATACCCTATCGTGAAACCATTACTAAATCCGCAAGGGCTGATTATCGACATAAAAAACAATCCGGTGGAGCAGGGCAATTTGGCGAGGTACACCTTATTGTGGAACCGTATAAAGAAGGAATGCCTGTACCGGAAGTTTACAGATTTAATGGTCAAGAATATAAAATAAGTGTAAGAGGCACGGATGAAATATCATTGGAGTGGGGAGGAAAATTAGTATTTATAAACAGCATTGTTGGAGGATCCATTGACACCCGGTTTATGCCTGCCATTCTAAAAGGCGTAATGGCGCGTATGGAACAAGGACCGTTAACGGGTTCGTATGCGCGTGATGTGCGCGTGATAGTATATGAAGGAAAGATGCATCCGGTAGATTCCAATGAAATTTCCTTTATGCTGGCGGGTCGTAATGCTTTCAGTGAAGCATTTAAGAATGCGGGTCCTAAAATATTGGAGCCGATATATGATGTGGAAATTTTTGTTCCTTCCGATAAGATGGGCGACGTAATGGGCGACTTGCAAGGGCGGCGCGCTATGATTATGGGAATGAGTAGCGAAAGAGGATTTGAAAAATTGGTTGCCAAAGTGCCGTTGAAAGAAATGTCATCCTACTCTACCGCTCTCAGCTCTTTAACCGGCGGACGTGCGTCTTTTACTATAAAGTTTGCGGCATACGAGCTCGTGCCTGCTGATTTGCAAGACAAGTTGATTAAGGAGTTTGAAGCTACACAGGCAGAAGAAAAAGATTGAAAATTAATTTACTGAAGATTGCTAATTAATTATAGATAGTTCAAGATTTCTATATTTTATCAGTATTTGCCTTCGACTCGGTAGCCGAGCTTAGTCGAAGTTTCGCTCAGACGTCGACTTCACCTTGGTGGCTGAGCGGAGTCGAAGCCATCGGGGCGAAGTTAGCGGGGATGTATTTGAAGATAACTTAACACTAAACCACTCCCGAAAATCCCATAAATGCCATAGCAAGTAATCCGGCTGTGATAAGCGCAATAGGTGTTCCTTCCATGCCTTTGGGTATTTTCACCAAACTCATTTGCTCACGGATTCCGGCAAACAATATTAATGCCAATCCAAAACCTAATGCGGTTGAAAACGCATAAACCACTCCCGTCAGTAAGTCGTACTCTTTTTGAATGACCAAGATGGCTACTCCCAAGATGCAACAATTCGTTGTAATTAATGGAAGAAAAACTCCGAGCGCCTGATATAGCGCCGGAGATACTTTTTTTAATATGATTTCCACCATCTGTACCAAAGCGGCTATTACTAAAATAAATGTAATGGTTTGCAGATAACTTAATCCAAAGGCGTCCAGTACGTATTTTTGCAAAATAAAAGTTACCATAGTAGCAATGGTTAGCACAAAAGTTACTGCCATACCCATTCCCAATGCGGTTTCTATCTTTTTAGATACGCCTAAAAAAGGACAAATACCCAAAAATTGTGACAACACAATGTTATTTACAAAAATTGCCGATATGAATATAATAATGTATTCCATAATTGATTAAGAATTTCTATTTGTTAACGCAATAAGATAGCCCAAGGCAATGAAAGCCCCCGGCGCCAATACGAACATAAGCATTCCGTATTCTTCAGAGAATAGAGTCAGGTTGAATACTTTTCCTGTTCCCAAAAGTTCTCGCACAGCCCCAAGTAATGTTAAGCCTAACGTAAATCCCAAGCCCATACCGATACCGTCGAACATGGAAGCTAATAAATTATTTTTGGCAGCAAACGCTTCGGCGCGTCCGAGCAAAATACAATTTACCACAATCAAAGGAATGAACAAGCCCAATGTGGCATACAACCCGGGAACATACGCCTGCATCATCATTTGCAGAAGGGTAACGAATGAAGCAATTACGACTACAAAAGCAGGAATACGTACCGCATCGGGAATAATATTCTTAAGCAAAGAAATAGCTACGTTGGAACAAATAAGCACAAACATGGTGGCTAATCCCATTCCCATACCGTTGATAGCCGAAGAAGTTGTCCCCAGTGTTGGACACATACCAAGAAGAAGTACAAATGTCGGATTTTCTTTAACAACTCCGTTTATTAAAATTTTAAGGTTGCTCATACTATTAAAAATGTTAATGACCGATGACTAATTTTCTTTGGGACTGGCAGAAGTAGCTCCATCGGAAATGCCGGATTCTGTCTTTTGAGTGGCAGAAGTTATTCCGTCAGCATTACCTTTGTATACAGCATAAGCCTTGTTTATAGCACTGAGGAAAGCGCGGGATGTGATGGTTGAAGCGGTAATCGCATCAATATCTCCCCCGTCTTTGCTTACAGTGAGAGATTTTATACTGGGATTCAATCCTTTGATACTGCCTTTGTTTCCCTCTTTAAACCAATCGGAAGCTTTGGAGCCTAATCCCGGAGTTTCGGAATGGGACAATAAGAAATAGTTGTAGATGTTTCCTTCTACGTCAAAACCCACCAGCACTTTTAGTTCGCCGCCAAAGCCCAATGCAACAGATTCAACAGCCGTACCAACGAGTTGGTCACCCTTTTTTGCCGGATAAACAATGAAGTCAATCGATTTCTTTCCATTTTTTTCTCCAAAAATAGTGTCGCATTCGTTCACCGGATTATTTGTAAATTCCGGCACTACGCTTTTCAAAGCTTCATTTAATGCCTTTACGTTTGCTTCGGCAATAGGAACTTTGGTTAATTCATTTACGTATGCCAACAATCCTACTGATATAACCGTTATTCCTGTAAGTACCAATAACAGATTTTTTAAAGATGAGTCTAATTTTTTCATTTTTTCGCTACCTCTCCGAAACGTTTGGGTTTACAATATGTATTTATCAGTGGAGTAAATGCGTTCATAATCAGAATAGCAAACGACATACCTTCGGGATAAATGCCAAACAAACGGATAATAACCGTCAACATACCGATACATACTCCGTAAATCAACATTCCGCTCTTGCTCATAGGCGAAGTAACGTAATCCGTTGCCATAAAAACGGCTCCCAACATCAAACCTCCTGAAAGCAAATGGACAACCGGTGATGCATACATTTCCACGTTAATAATGTGCATAATTCCTGTAGAAACAAATACCGTAACTAAGATAGAAAAAGGTATGTGCCAACTGATAATTTTCTGCCATAGCATATAAACAAGACCCAGCAAAAGAGCCGCAAAACTCACTTCACCCAAGCAACCGCCATTGCGACCGATAAACAAACCGAAAGCATCGGGTAACTGACTGAGAGATACTCCGGGGGCACCATGAAGCACGCTTTTCATTATAGCAAGCGGAGTAGCGGCAGTCTGTGCATCAAGATATGACGTTAATTGTCCGATTTCAGGCCAAGTCGTCATCTGTACCGGAAAAGAAAGCAACAAGAATACACGCCCTGCTAATGCAGGATTAAAAGGATTGCTTCCCAAGCCTCCAAAAGACATTTTGCAAACGCCTATCGCAAACAGCGCACCTATTATAACCATCCAAAAAGGCAAGTTAGAAGGCAGATTGAAAGCTAACAGCACACCGGTAACAATGGCAGACCCGTCGCCAATGGTAGTATTTGCTTTTTTCATAATAAATTTGCCTATTGCCCATTCAAAGAGTAAACAAGCTAACACCGACGTGGCGGTAACAATCAATGCCCCCAATCCGAAATACACAAAGGAAATAATCAGTGCCGGAGCAAGAGCTATCAAAACTCCGTGCATATTTTTCCGGATGCTGTCGTCGCTGTGCACATGAGGCGAAAGAGAGATTATAAATTTGTTTTCCATAGTCATTAATTTTTACGTGTACGGATGATAGTTCCCACTTTACTTTTACCCAAACGGCAGTAATCTAACAACGGACGGCAGGCGGGACAAGTGAACTGGCAACAACCGCACTCTATACAATCCATGATTTTTTCTTTTTCCATTCTTTCAAAATCTCCTTTTTCCGACAAGGCAGAAAGCAAATAAGGCTCCAATCCCATTGGGCAAGCGTTTACACATTTAGCACAACGAACACAATTTCTTATTTCGCTGCGTTTACCTTCCTTCCGGTCTATTATTAAAATGCCGGAACTACCTTTGGTAGTGGGAATGTCTATATTTATCAACGCCTTACCCATCATTGGACCGCCGCCGATAATCTTACTTGCATCTTCCGGTAAACCGCCGCATGCATGAATCAATTGCCCTATAGGCGTACCGATACGAACCATCAAGTTGGAAGGCTTGGACAAAGACTTTCCTGTTACAGTAACCACTCGTTCAAATAACGGTTTGTTTTTTTGAACAGCTTGGTATACGGCAAAAGCAGTTCCTACATTTTGCACTACTGCTCCTACAGAGATAGGAAGCGCCCCACTACCTACCTGGCGACCGACAACAGCATCTATCAATTGTTTTTCGCCTCCTTGCGGATATTTTACTTTTAATGGAATCACCGTGATACCCGCATACTGGGAGGCAATTTCCGTCATCAGTTTAATAGCGTCGGGTTTGTTGTTTTCAATACCGATAAAAGCTTTGTTTACTTTCACCGCTTTCATCAAAATAGAAATTCCCGTAAGAATTTCTTCAGCATGTTCCAGCATCAGTTGATGGTCGGCAGTTAAGTAAGGTTCACATTCCACCGCATTGATGATAACACATCCGGCTTTATAGGGCGGTGGAGGAGTTAATTTGACATGCGTTGGAAAACAAGCGCCCCCCATGCCCACAATGCCGGATTCGGCTATCTTTTTTATTAATTCTTCGGACGTCAAAACGCACTCCTTAACGAATGCGCCGCCACGGTCTATGTTGTTTTCCCATTCGTCTCCTTCCGTATCAATGAATATGGCTAGTTTGGCATAACCGCTTGCATCTATCACCGGATCAATCTTAGCAACCTTTCCACTGACGGAGGAATGGACAGGAACCGACACAAAACCGCTTGCTTCGGCTATCTTGGTTCCTACCTTTACTATGTCGCCTTTGGCAACAATCGGTTTGGCAGGAGTGCCGATATGCTGTCCCAATAGAATCACCGCTTGTTTAGGGATTTCGGCGGTAATAATGGTTTGGTTTACCGAAAGTTTATTTTCATGCGGATGAACACCGCCTATTGAAAATGTTTTCAACATATATTTTGTAGTTATTTATTTTAAATTATGAATTATCATGCTTCTGCTTTCAGGGTAGTAGTTTCAAATTCTTCCGCTTTTGATTTACGCGGTGGAAAATTTAGTTCTACAATAGAATTTTGCGAACAAACCTCTGCGCATTTGCGACACAATTTACATTTATTGTAATCAATAGATACTACATTGTTTTTTAATGTAATTGCTTCATATTGACAAATCTTTACGCATTTTCCGCAACCGATACATCCCACCGAACAAACTTTGCGAGTAACCGCTCCTTTATCGCAATTCATACATGAAACGTAGATACGACGGGATTTCTTTCCTACAGGACGAAGTTCAATGACGGACTTAGGACATGCCTTTGCACATGCGCCACATGCCGTACATTTGTCTTCGTAAACATCAGGAAGACCTGTTTGCGGATTCATGCGAATAGCGTTGAATGGACAGGCAGACACGCAATCACCGCACCCTAAACATCCGTAACAACAACCTGTTTCCCCACCATACAGAGATGCCGTAATGGCACAACTCTTCGCTCCGTCGTACACATTAGTGCGGGGACGATTAGCGTAGGTCCCATTACATTTCACGGTCGCTACCGTTCGTTCTGCTGTTCTGGCGCATCTGCCGAGAATTGAAGCAATTTTTTCCATCGTTTCCTGTCCGCCCACAGGACACAGTTTACCGTCTAATGAACTGGCTTTTACACAAGCGCCGGCAAATCCGTTACAACCCGGATATCCGCATCCGCCACAGTTAGCTTGTGGCAAAACTGCGGCTACTAAAGCTATTCGCGGGTCTTCATATACAGCAAATTTTTTGGAAACAACATATAATACAGCAGCAGATATAAGTGCGATAGCCCCTAATGAAATCACTGCAATTAGTATCAAATTCATAGATTAGTTAATTTAATTTTTTATAGAAAATGAAAGTTCCTTTTTCAAGTAATTCCTCTTCGCCCAGAGAATCATGTAATAAGGTATCAGAAAAAGAAGAGAAAGAAATGCGGACAATAGTTCGTTTTTATCCGTAATAGACATTAAAACAAATAATGATATGATTAAAATGAAAAAAGGAATCACAAAAGAAATAAAGACAGCCTTCATCCCAACAGAAATTTCACTTAGTATAATCACCCTGTCTCCAACTTTATGATTACCGTTCGATTTATCTATTTCGATGATTTTCTCTTTACTGTTTCCCGATGAACAAAACGTTTTGGCAGTACACGAGGCACATGCCGAAGTCTGGAGGATTCTCACTTGAACATAAGTCCCATCCGTGTTTTCCACAATACCTTGATGTTCTATACTATTCATCGTTTTGTAAACTACAGATTACAAATATCAACAAAAGTAACTACTTTTTGTAAATTCTCAAAGTGATTTTTCAATTTTATTGAGATTCTTTTTGACTATTCATAAGGTGCGTTAAAAGATTTGTAGTTTAGCTAATTAATAACAAAGTAATAACAAAACCCTCTGTAAATATACTGAGAATCACTACCTTTGTAATGACGTGACGCAATGGGAAAGAATAATGACTTATAAAAATCTTTTAAGTTGTTTAATATTACTATTTATTTTACCTTCGTGTACTAGTAGGTCGCCGAATATTGTGGCTGTATGCGAAGAGGACAAGGTAGGGAATAATGTTATTAAATGGGAAACTCCAAGTCGCATAAAAGGAAAAGTAAAAGTATATGCTTCTACAAATCCTGATCGTATTCCACCAAGAAATCCTATTGCTATAGCCAATATATCCGATCATCGATTGACAATTGTTACCAATGATCCTGTCCGGCGTTATTATTATTTAATGGTATTTGATAACCGTTACCGGGTTAAAATTGCAGGACGAAAAATTGATGTTTTGGGTATTCAAAATTTATACGATATAGGGGGGTATAAATTGAAAGAAGGAAAAAATGTTAAGTGGGGCAAACTTTACCGAGCTGGCGAAATAGGCAATTTAAATCACTATGCGTTAAATAAATTAAAGAATACAGGTATTAGAACTATTGTAAACTTGGATAATACCTTTTCTGAACGAAAAGATGATTTTTTGAAAAATTCGGGATTCAATGTCGTTTCTGTTCCTTTACATACTATTGGAAACCAGATATACAAAGACTTGCAGCAAAAGGAGATCATTAATAATGACACGATGTATCAGGCTTCCGATTACATCAATCGTGAATATATATCGAAACATCAATCGGATTATAAAAAAATATTTGAAATATTGCTTAACAAGACCAACTATCCCGTTATGTTTCATTGTTCTTCGGATATGAAATATATAGCCGTCGTTTCTTCATTGGTATTGGCTGCTTTGGGAGTAAATGCCCAAAGCATTATGGAAAATTATCGTTTAATCAATTCAGATTCAACTATTTCGCCAAGATTTGCTTATTATTTTCCTGCAAAATCAAGAAAGACCACCATTAGTACTTATGAAGAATTTTTGAATAATTTTAAAAAACAAATAGAAAAAGGCTATGGAAGTATGAATGTGTATTTAGAACAGGAAATTGAATTGACCAAAGATGACATGGTACAATTAAAAGAGTTGTTATTAGAATAATTAGGAAATAACCTAAGTGAAAAACAGGTAAAAAATAACGGAATTATCCCTTTTGAACTGGTAACCAATGCAATGCTGTTTAATGAGTGCGTATTACATAAATATCGTACTAACATATCAAATAAATAATAGTACAGAGCCATAACTACTCCATAAAATATACTTCTATTTATCAACAAGCCTAAAGGGAGTAATCCCGGAAATAATTCATGTTTTTATTGTCAAATATTTTACTCTTAAAAATATTCTTATTTAGTTTGTAACTAAGTAATTCACAGTAATTATTGTCGTATTATGACATTTTGCTTGCCTTATGTATAAAAATAAAGATTTATCAAAGTATTTGAAAACATTGATTATTGATGGTAATTTTATTGCTAATGCAAAAATTGTTTATAGACCTTATATTTGTCCTTTTAACGTCATATTAGATATTATAAAGGACAAGAGCATATCATTTTTTGATATTGGATGTGGTTTTGGACAATTTTTGAGTTTGGTAGTTAAATACTTATGTCCAGATAAAGTAATGGGAATAGAAATTTCGAATGAATTATTAAAGATAGCAAATCAAACATTACAACTTACCAAATTTCAAAATTATAATTTAGAAGTATATAACGGTTCTCAATTGCCGGTTACATTAAAAGATTATAATTATATAAGTATGATTGACATTCTTCATCATATTCCTAAAAAAGAACAAGAAGCATATTTGAAAAATTTATGCCAACATCTTAAGAAAGGAGATAAACTTTTATTTAAAGACATAAACGCAAAAACACCTTTCGTTATTTTCAATAAAATACATGATTTAATCCTGTCAAGACAGATTACACATGAATTACCTGCAGCAAAAGTTGTAGATATATTTGAAAACATGGAACTAGAAATTCGATATTTCAAAAAGATAACAACAATTGTGTATCCCCACTATATTATTTTAGCTGAAAAAATGTAAGCAAAGATATTTTAGCTGAAGAACTTAATTGATAATTTTTTTTAAACAAGAATAATAATTTGATAAATCTTTATGGAAAATATTCAAAAGTTTTTATAAAGATATCCCTCTACTAGCTCATGAAAGCAATAATCATACTTCTCCGTCCTCATCAATGGTTAAAAAATTTATTTATCTTTTTGCCTCTATTTTTTGATGGGCATATAAGCGAATGTGGTTTTTTATTTCCAACGGTGATAGCTTTTTGGGCTTTTTCATTTGCTGCAAGTTCCATATATTGTTTTAATGATATATGGGACATGGCAGTAGACAGACTTCATCCCCAAAAATGCAAACGTCCGATAGCCTCCGGTGTTGTCTCTAAAGGGAAAGCATATGGAACAATGGCTATTATGATAGTATCATCTCTAATAATAGTTTATTTTTTTCTGGAAACAGCAAAATGGTGTGTTATAGGAATAATACTATGTTATTATCTATTAAATATCTTATATTGTATCAAATTAAAGCATGTTGTCATCATTGATGTGTTTATCGTTTCCGTAGGTTTCGTTTTGCGTGTATTTGCCGGCGGAGTTGTTACCGGTATATTTATCTCACAATGGCTCATTTTGATGACATTTTTGCTTGCCTTATTTTTAGCATTTGCCAAGCGAAGAGATGATGTGGTTGTTTATGCCGAAACAGAAATAAAAACTCGTAAAAATATCAATAGGTATAATTTGGAGTTTATGAATCAGATAATTTCTATTATTGCTTCTATTACAATGATTTGTTACATCATGTACACTGTTTCCGATGAAGTGATTAGGCGTTTGGAAACACCTTATTTATATGTTACTTCCGTTTTTGTTTTAGCTGGGATTATTCGTTATTTACAATTAACTATAGTAGATGTGAAGAGTGAAAGTCCCACAAAAGTGCTAATGAAAGATAGGTTTATTCAAATATGTGTAATGGGATGGATAATTGCATTTCTGATTATAATCTATTTTTAAATGGAACAAAAAAAGATTATAGTAGCTTTTGATTTTGACGGGACAATAACAAGTAAAGATACTTTTCTTGAGTTTATTAAATATACTAAAGGGAGAAAAACTGTTTATCTCGGCTTATTACTTTACAGTCCTTTATTGATAGCTTATAAAATGAAACTATATCCTAACTGGAAGGTCAAAGAAAAGATGTTTGGTTATTTTTTTAAAGGTATATCTATTTCCGAATTTTCAAGATTGGGAGAATCTTTTATGGAAAGAATCTCTAAAATAGTTCGCCCCAAAGCGCTGGAAACAATAAAACGTTATCAACAACAAAAAGTTGCAATCTATGTCATTAGTGCGAGCATATACAATTGGGTTGCTCCGTGGTGCAGAAGCGTGGAAATAGAATCTGTACTGGGTACAAAGATAGAAACGGATAATCAAGGGTTGCTCACAGGGCGATTTTTGACGAAAAATTGTTATGGGGAGGAAAAAGTGAATCGTTTAATAGAAAAAGAGCCTGACAGACAAACCTATCTTCTTTACGCGTATGGCGATAGTCGTGGGGATAAAGAATTGATTGAGTTTGCAGACAAAGGTTGGTATAACAAATTTAAGTAACAAAGTGAATTTATTGCCAATAAAAAATAATGATATGATAAAATTAGCGTATGAAATGTTCAAAATGAAATACAATAGAGCTATATGAAAAAGCTAACATTTTTGTTTATTTTTATTTTTGTAACGGCAATAACATTGTTTCTTTGGCCAACGAGTGATGATTGGAGCACTATGCTACCTTGTTATGATTTTAATTTATCCGCATTATTACCAACAGTAGTTTTTTGGAGACCTTTTGAATATTTATTCAGTATTTTTTTAGGTTTTATACCTTGGAGTTATCCGTATCTAAATCATATTTTAGTGGTAATAGCACACTTTTTTATTGCATATATTTTATATTGGATGTGTAAAAAATTTGAGTTTAATAAAAAGATTGCGATAGGTGTGGTTTTGTTTTTTTTGTTTTCATCTGGTGCAACAGGGACAGTTTTATCAGTAGATTCCTTAAATCAAGCCTACTCAACGCTCTGGGGGCTTTTATCGTTTGTTGTATTGTTAAAATGTAAAAAATTTCTTAAATATCTATTTTGGGTATTATTTTGCTTTATTGCTGCTTTATGTAAAGAGTCGGGTATAGTTTGGTTCTGTGCTTCGCCAATGTTATTTTTTGCACTACGAATCAATACGATTGAATCTGTATTTAAAAAATCGGAATTGATTTCATTTTCGAGAAATTTAGGATTAGGCTTATTATTTGTAGTGCTTTATTTTATTATTCGTCTTTCATTACAACCTGAAGGAGTTGAATTAGGGGCTACGGAGGGTCGTTATCATCTTTCTTTTTCATTATCAATTATACGGAATATAGCAGTTCTTTTTGGAGGAGCAATGACATCAATAGATTCTATAGCATTGTTTTTATCTCCGCGTAATTATTTGCTTCTATTTTTAACCGTCGTATTAAATATTCCTTTATTATTATGCATACTATTTTACGCAAAACAATTGATTCATGACGGTAAGAAAACAGGTCAAGTGATACTTCTTGTCATAATAGCTGTAGTTGTATCCTCTCCTCATTTGGTAATGAAAAAAGCAGGAGAGATGCACGTATATCCTACACTCTTTATTGTATCATTAGTTTTTGGAATACTATTTAATACGTATAGTTACTCGACTGAAAAAAGGAAAAGTTTAGGGAAGATATGTGTTGTATTATTTTTTATTTCAGTTATTATAACAGATACTCATAAGTGGCTAAGTGTATATCACTATGGAATGAGTAGTTATAATCTTTCCAAAGAAATTTTTCAACACACCCCCCTCCCTCCTCCCGATAAAGCGTTGCTTATCAACGTAAAATATGACGAGCCGGGATATTCCATATTTCACCAATCTCCATATTATGCTATAGGCAAAGGAGAAGCAGTAAAATATTTCTATAATTTTAAATATCCCAAAGTTATAAATCGCATTAATATTAAAGATGGAGATGAAAATTTCATTAATTTTCAAATACGAACTATTACTGATACTTTAAGTGTTAATTATGATTGTATCTGGATAGTTAACAAATTGCAAGTAAGATTGTATCCTCCTAAGGATGAATGATGTATACCAATATAATAAAAAAAGGAGAAGCAAAGAAGATTATTAAGGCTTTATATTCTTCTATTACATTTTTGTAATTCTTTCCATAATTGATGTTTTCCGTAGGTTTCGTTTTGTGTGATTTGCCGGTGGAGTTGTTGCCGGTATATATTTAACTTCACAATGGCTTATGCTGATGATATTTTTGATTGCTTTATTTTTAGCATTTGCCAAGCGAAGAAATGATGTAGATCTTAAGTAGGAAATGGATAATAATCACGTATTTATATGTTTTTTTCTTAATTTTGTTTGTACGAAAAGGAAAAATAGATGAAACTGATTTTAGAAACCCTTCCTACTTTCTTTGTTGAAGAGGACAAGATATTGACTATCCTTTTTGAAGAAGGATTGGACATTCTCCATCTTAAAAAATCCGAAATGTTAAGTATATATTCTGAAAGGTTGTTGACGTTAATTCCGGATAAGTATCACAAACGAATTGTAATTCACGATCATTTTTATTTGAAGGATGATTTTAATCTTATGGGGATTCATCTTAATCAATGTAATTCGGTGAAACCACCGGACTATTCGGGACATATAAGTTGTACTTGTTTTTCGAAAGAACAAGTGAAAAATGAAAGAAATTCGTATGATTATGTGTTTTTAACCCCCGTGTATGATAGTATTTCGCGGAAAGGAGTCCGTGCTCTTTATACGTCTGAACAATTACGTACGACTGCTACCGAAAAAATTATTGATAATAAAGTAATGGCTATGGGTGGGATATGTCTTGATAATATAATGGAAGTAAGAGATTTTGGATTTGGAGGTATAGTGGTTCACGGGGATTTGTGGAATAAATTCGATATATATCGCGAAAAAGACTATAGTAGGCTTATTGAACATTTTAAGTTACTAAAAAAAGCGACGGATTAAAAGGGAAAATATGGTTTAAGTGGGAGTATTACGTATGAAATTTGCTGTTTTCGGGAATGTTCATCAAACCCAAAAATCTTTTTATGCCGGTTCTCTGTTTAATTTATTAAGGAAACGGAATGCCCAATTATATGTGTACAGGGAGTTTTATTCTTTCCTGAAAACGCAAATGAAATTGGACGTAACAGACTTTGAACCGTTTGACGATGACGATTTTGACGCAGATATGGTGATTAGTATTGGAGGAGACGGCACTTTTTTAAAAGCTGCCGCTAAGGTTGGGACGAAGAATATTCCTATTCTTGGTATCAATATGGGTCGTTTAGGTTTTTTAGCCGACATATTGCCGGAAGAAACAGAATCGGCATTAGATGAAATTTTCAATAATCATTATACGATTGAAGAACGCAGTGTATTGCGTATGGATTGCGATGACAAAAATTTGCCGACTTATCCTTATGCCTTGAATGAAATAGCTGTGCTTAAACGGGATAGCTCATCCATGATAACGATACATGCAACAATCAATGATAATTATCTTACTACTTATCTTGCCGATGGGTTGGTTATTGCAACCCCCACCGGATCAACAGCTTATTCCTTGAGTATAGGAGGACCTATTGTTGTGCCTCATTCTAAAGCGATTGTTATTACTCCTGTTGCCCCACATAGTCTTAATATCAGACCCATAGTGATTTGTGACGACTGGAAAATTATATTGGATGTAGAAAGCCGTAGCCATAATTTTTTGGTAGCAATTGACGGACGAAGTGAAACATGTATAGAAAAAAGTCGGCTTATTATCCGGCGGGCAGATTATACCATTAAAGTGGTAAAACGATTTGAACAAAATTATTTCAATACGCTTCGTGTTAAAATGATGTGGGGAATGGATAAAAGGCATTGAGATTCATCCTATCGGGATATTAAATATGGTTAAATAAAGAATCGGTTTATACAAAAAACTATCTTTGCATGGCAAAAATAAAAGGGTTACAAAAAAAAATATTTTATAATTTTATCAGGATGAAAATAATCAAATTTGTTCATATCATTGTTGTTGTCGCCATCATTTTTTTATTTATACAATGTTCCGGTAAAAAAGAGGAGGAAGCGATTGTAGGAAATTCGGAAGAAGCATCTGTTCCAACGGGTTTAAAAATTGCTTATGTGGAAATAGACACTTTATTAACTCAATATAATTTTTGGAAGGATTTAACTGAGATGATGACAAAGAGGGAAGAAGATATTCGTGCTACCTTAAATCAGAGAAATAAGGAATTGGAACAAGATATACAAGATTTTCAACGTAAATACGAAAATAATGCTTTTGTCAGTCGGGAGAGGGCGGAACAAGAGCATAACCGCATTTTAAAGAAGCAACAGGATTTGCAAGAACTTCAAAACCGATTAACCAATGAACTTGTAGCCGAAACTCAAAAGAATAGTTTGCGATTGCGCGATTCTATCAATTCATTTTTGAAAGATTATAATAAAGAAAAAGGTTACACCTTCATCATAAGTAATACCGGATCGGATAATTTGCTTTATGCCGATAAAGCATACGATATTACGCAGGAAATAGCAAATGGTTTGAATGCGAAGTATATTCCGGCTACGAAAAAGTGATAAACTTAAGTTATCCTCTTCCGGCTTGCTTTATAAGGGTTCGTATCTTTTCATTCAAATTGTCGGCATTAATTAGTTGTTCCAAGGTGAGGTGCATACGATAGCGCCAATAGTGTCGCGGATTGGCGGGAATATTGATGCGCTCTTCATTCACAGATGCGTTTCTTAAATTTCCATCAATAGATAACCAGTCTTGCAGTGAAAGGATGCAAAGTAAAGAATGGCTATAGAGATGATTGATTACTATTTCTTTGCATATTTCTGGAGTTGCAGAGGGAGGAGCTATACCGTTGCGCTTCAATACGATGTTGTAGTAACGTTGTGTCTGTTCTTTGTCTTCTTCCCACCAACCGCGTAAAGTGGACATATCGTGGGTGGAGATGGTACATACGGAACGATAGGGATATTTGTCCGTGCAATTAAATTCGTTATATGGATTTTTGGACATCCGTTGAATTTCGAGGCTGAGAATGTGCAGGTGGTTCATTGCTCCCGATACGCTTTCGGGTATCATCCCTAAGTCTTCTCCACAGACCAACATGCGTGTGGATTGCGTAAGTTGAGGCAGTTTTTTCATTGCTTGCTCATACCAAAATTCGTTGTGCCGGTGGTAGTAATAGTCATCGTACATCCGGTTGAACGCTTGTTTTTCTTCCTGGGTAAGTGTCCGGTATATATAGGTGTATTGGGCGGTGATACGAGGATGATATTTATCCGGTTCTTTGTGGTCGGCTATAAACAATACATTGGCAATCAAGGTATAGAGTCCTTCACGAATTTGAACGGAACGGGTATCCGTTTTTCCTGCAAAAAAAGCTTCTACTTTTCGTTGCGTATCAAATCCGGCACGCATTTTATAAGTTTCTCCGCCGGCATCACAAAGTTCGATAAATGTTTGTTTGACATATTCCGTATATAGTCCGAACACTTTTTGCAGAAAATTTTCGCATATATACGGGATCAAATAGAAATTTTCCCGGAAAGGTAATCCGTAACTTTTAATTTCTTCGCGGCTCATAGGAAGAGCAGGCGCGAACTTTCCTAACAATCCCTGTACGGCATGTACCGATATTTCCCATATACGGAAAAAACCGAGAATGTGGTCAATGCGATACGCATCGAAATATTCCGACATTTTTTGAAACCGTTTCATCCACCACTTGTAATCATCTTTCTCCATGATGTCCCAATTATAAGTCGGGAATCCCCAATTCTGTCCGGTAACGGAAAAATCATCGGGGGGAGCGCCCGTCTGTCCGTCCATGTTAAAATAATAGGGTTCTGCCCATGCTTCCACACTATCCCGACTGATGCCGATAGGAATATCGCCTTTCAACACAACTCCCTGCCGACGGGCATAAGCGGTTGCCTCCAAAATTTGAAGATGAAGGTTATATTGAATATAATAATAAATGGCTAATTGTGGGTAATGCTCCTGCATGGGACTACAAAGTTCTTCTATTTCTTTTGCTGCGTAAATGCCGAATGCAGGCCAATCGCGAAAGTTTGCCGTATGGTAGGTATCACGTAAGTAACTGTATGCTGCGTATGGAAGCAACCATTCTTTGTTTGTTTCAAAGAATTGTTTGAAACCGGTGGCTGCAAATGTTTTATCGCCTTCTTGCGAGTAAATCAGCCGGATATATTTCCATTTCAGGTGTTCTGTTGCTTCATAATCAATAAATTTAAGAGCATTCAGTTCTTTTTGTTTTTGATTGAAAAAATCTTCTTCTTGTTTTTCTTTCAACTTGCCAAGTTTGTTTAAACTTAGATAGACAGGATGAAGCGCATAAATGGAAATGGCATTATATGGATAGGAATCCATCCATGTATGTGTCATCGTCGTGTCGTTTACCGGCAAAATTTGTACTACTTTCTGATTGGTAAGCACAGCCCAGTCTATTATTTTCTTTAAATCACCAAAATCACCTATACCGAAGCTGCTTTCCGATTTGAGTGAAAAGACGGGAATAGATACGCCGGCTCCTTTCCATACAGGAAAATTGAAAGAGGGGTATTGATCGGAAAGGACGAGAGTTTCGCCCTGTTTGGTTTGTAAATCGGGAAGATACCGGTTGCTTCCATTTTCCCAGGCTTCGATTCTCTGTTCCTTTTTATTATATAAGATGAATTTGTATACTAATGGAAAAGTGATTTGAGTAGCATCAAGTTCCGTTTGCCATTCGGGAAAGTTGGCATCACTCATTAATACAGCTTCATTGGGATTCCAATTACCCAATGCGTCGCAATTACCACAGACGGCTAAACAAGATTCTTCCGGTATGCGTGGTGCGTATGCTTTTAGAACTAAACCGGAAAGATGACGTTTTGGAAAACCTGTTTTTTCCCTATGTGCTAACCATGATTCCGTAAATGCCGAAGAGTAAAAGCAAGATTCTTCCGGCATGCTTTTCCAAAAGTCAATCAAGCGGTATTCTTTATCTTTATCGGCAGTGGTAAACTGAAATCGGCGTGGAAAACCCAGCCATTCCTTACGAACCACGCAGTTATCACGGTAGATACAATAATTGTATTCGATGATTTTGACGAGGGTAAGTATTTGAATTTGTATTGTCCAATGAAAACCGCCGTCATAAGTTTGAAGCAGAATCGCTTTGCCGGGATTTCCATTCCCCAATTCAGGAATATTTCCCGATATTCTTACTTCTTCATTCCAAGCAGTACGATATTCGATGGTAAATGATATAATCATGAACAAATTGGTTTAGAACGTTATTAAATAATATAGATGTCCGTTTTGTTTCCTGAAACAGGGCAACCGTATTTTGGGCGACCGCGAGGGTCGCCCCTACTATTTGTTGAAATGGTCGAATACAACTTTTGCTTTATAACCTAATAATGCTTTTATCTTTTCGAATGTAACCTCTATTTCTTTATGATCCTCAAAATAAGATATAACAACTTTTTCCTTTTCTTTAAATTTATGGTTAGGTTCTTTCAGCTCAATTAAAGAACGTAGCTTATAGGGACTATATTCTTTATCTGCCTTAATATTAAATCTTGTGGATTCAAATATAGGCTCTTTCTTTCTTTTGTCATTTTGAGCATTGATTATAATTGATTTATCTTCTAACTTTCTGATTTCGGTAGCTTCTTTTTCTGTTATTTTCGTAATAGTATGATCATTACAGATATGCTCTACAATACGGCGTGTTAATAAACCCGGACCGCAGATTGGCTTCTCTTCATTATTGATCCATGCACTTCTTATCAAAATACCAAAAAAACAATTTTCTTCTTCGGAGAGGCATACATCAACACCTCCTTTATCGTATAAAAATGCAGAATCTTTTTTTTGACCGGCTCTATGAAAATACAATTTGTCAAAATTCTTCTGTAGTTCATTTTGGTGGACACAGGTATCACGAAAATTCATTTCATTGTAGTAATAAGCTTCAACCTCAATAGGGTAAAGCTGAAAATTTGTATCAATTTCTAACATATACTGCGTCAGAAATAAGGTATTGATCTCCTGCAATACGTTCACTTGTTCCAACTTTGAAGAAGTAATTTGAACCAACTTTTTTACTGTTGATTTAATTGTTTCCATAATTTATGTGTTTTTAATACCATTATTTGTTTGAAAATTTGAACCCTTTCAAGTTCAGCCCAAGCGGCATATACAAATAGTTCCTTTTTCGGTTAATTAATATATTGAGGTGCTATGAAAAATACAATGCAATCCTGTAGAGTGCAAAATCTTTGTCTTTCATACCATAATTGTTAGATATAAATCGTTGTATTTTCCCGTTCAAGCGTTCCGCTTTAGCATTTGTATGTCCCAAATTGAAGAAG
>SNRY01000059.1_pt1 | contig 47595 bp, 38 predicted proteins | sample 4693421 | NCBI WGS metagenome assembly SNRY01 (sample SAMN11003215, study PRJNA524138) | termite gut metagenome | isolation source: Bacteroidetes bacterial symbionts from single cell of protist host amplifed... | host: Streblomastix strix ... | reverse complement strand
CCAAATGACAAACAGCTTTTAATTCTTCGGGAGTATATATAGTTCCTAATTCTGTACATTGCGACATATAAACAACTCCCGGTTGCGAATGATGTTGATTGCCGAAGCTATATAAATGAGGTAAAATAAGTTCCGGAGTCAATTTTCCATCTTTAGTAGCGATGGGACGTATTTGGCATCCTGTGTTTTTTACCGGCGAGCCACATTCGTCCACGTAAATATGCGCTGTTTCAGCACAGATAACGGAGTGATATGGGCGCGTTATCAATTGCAATGCCATAACATTGCTCCCTGTTCCATTGAACACAAAAAAAGGTTTACAATCGGAACCAAACATTTCTTTAATTTTGGCAACCGCTTCATCTGTCCACTTATCATTACCATAACCCAAAGCATGGTCTTTATTTGCTTGAAAGAGCGCCTCCATAATCAGGGGATGTACGCCGGAGTTATTATCTGATGCAAAACTTCTCATGGTCTTACTTGTGTTAGTATACACGATAAAAGGTATTGTTAAATTAATATAGGTAATTCATTATTAAGTTTTAGAAACAATAATTTTAATGATTTTTCAATCATATTTTTAGCTTTGTCTTATTTCAAAACAGGTTTACAGAGAATACTCTGTCACAAATCTTTTTGTCATATATCTTGCCCTCGTACATTTAACTTATCCATACAACACATGGATGTGGGTGTGCCTACTCCTTTTCCAGCACAAAATCAATTGTTTCCTTTATTCCTTCAAAACCACTTTTAGAAAAAAGTTCAAACGTAAGAATCGCCCTAACATCCATCGTTGACTTCACGCTGGCTTTCAACGCCAGCGAAGTTCTAAATACATTGTTTTTAAAATCCAATATCCCTTTTCTTATATTCTCGGAAACAGAAACCACATTCTCGTCATATTCGAAAATATCAATAAAAAGCAATCCTTTTTTCTCATAAACCAGAAAAGAATTTAAACCATATCCGTTTCCGTATAGCTTCGCATTAAAATACAACTCATCGCCGAGACTCAAAACCGGCAATTCGTCAGGGTTATCACAATAATTATCCTTTTTGTTATTGTTTAAATAAAGTTCTGTTATCTTAATAGTAGGTGTATCACTATTCAACAGTTCCAGATTTATTCCTGTTTTAACTGTTTCGGAATGCCCTTTGGAAGAAAGATAAAAAAGGATAGCCGCCTCGTTTACTACATCTGTTATCGTAACTTTTATCTCCAAATTAACCCTGTGTATTCCATCTTTAAAAGCCAACATCCCCTCTTCGGGCTTACTGATCGTATTAGAAATCACTTCTTCGTCAAATTCAATGGAAAAGGAAAACAATTTTTTCTCCGATTCTCTTTCCTCCGGTAAGAGTTCCTTTCCTTCTTGAATGAGAAAACGAGACAAATCAACCTTTTTTCCCCTCAAATCCAATTCAATAATCAACTCGTCGCCAACAGCCAAAACCGGCAATTCATCTATCTTATTGCAATAATTGATATCCTCGTCGTTCACGTATAGTTTTACGATTTCAATGGTTGGTACGTCGTCATTGGAACTATCGCAACCTGCAAACAAAAACGGTAGAAACAGAAACAACCACTTCTTCATATCTATAGTTATAATTAGGAAACTCCCGATACATACCATTTATATAACTTCTCCACTCCCTCCTCTATCTCCGTTGTGTGACGCCAACCCAAAGCCTGCAACTTGGAAGGGTCAGTTAACTTACGCATCGTTCCATCAAGTTTATTACTGTTGAACCATATCTTTCCTTCATAACCCGCTACTTTTGCAATTAAATCAGCCAAAACCTTGATACTAATTTCTTTTCCCGTACCAATATTAATATGACAATTACGAATCTCTCTCCCCTCTCCTTTCAAATCGTTAAAATTAACATGCTCCATAATATAAACACAAGCATCAGCCATATCCTCACTCCAAAGAAATTCCCGCAACGGCTTGCCCGTTCCCCATAACTCTACGTACGAAGAAGTGACGCCATATTTTTCTAATGTATGGAGAATATCCTCCCGGCTACTTCCTTCTTGAATACCTTCTACGGGACGTCTATTCAAATCTTCCTTTACGGCTTTCCAATCATCTCTTTTCAAACAATCAGCCAATCGGATTTTACGTATCATCGCCGGAAGAACATGACTACGCTCCAAATCGAAATTATCGTAAGGACCGTATAAATTGGTTGGCATTACCGCCAAATAATCGGTTCCATATTGAAGATTAAAACTTTCGCACATTTTTAAACCGGCAATCTTGGCAATAGCATACGGTTCGTTGGTATATTCCAAAGGAGAAGTAAGTAACGCCTCTTCTTTCATCGGCTGCCTGGCTTCTTTGGGATAGATACAGGTACTGCCGAGAAATAAAAGTTTTTTTACGTGATGACGATAACTCTCTCCAATGACATGTTGCTGAATCTGTAGATTCTCGTATATAAAATCTGCCCTATACGTATGGTTAGCCATGATACCACCCACACGGGCAGCTGCTAAAAAAACACATTCCGGCTTCTCTTCATCGAAAAAAACTTTAACGGCAGCGCCGTCCAGCAAATCCAATTCCGTATGAGTCCTTCCTATCAGATGCGTATATCCTTTCTCTTGCAAGTTTTCCCAGATAGCAGAACCCACCAAACCACGATGACCAGCCACGTATATCTTAGCATGCTTGTTCATAAAAACAATTTTTTAGAAATGCTATCCATATCGTAACGAACCATTATTTTCACGAGTTCTTGGAAACTTGTTTTAACAGGATTCCATCCTAACAACGTTTTAGCTTTTGCCGGGTCGCCCAAAAGTTGTTCCACCTCGGCAGGACGGAAATAATTCGGATCAACTTCCACCAACGTTTTTCCCGTAGTCACATCTATTCCCTTTTCATAGACGCCCTCACCTTCCCAACGAAGACATATACCCGCTTCGGCAAAAGCAAGCGTACAAAACTCACGCACGGTATGCATCTCACCCGTAGCAATTACAAAATCTTCGGGAGTTTCATGCTGAAGCATAAGCCACATACATTCCACATAATCTTTAGCATAGCCCCAATCGCGACGAGCATTCAGATTTCCCAAATAAAGCTTGTCCTGTTTTTTCAAACGGATACGCGAAGCTGCTATGGTAATTTTGCGCGTAACAAATGTCTCACCGCGTCGCTCGCTTTCATGATTGAAAAGAATACCGTTAACAGCATACATGCCATAACTTTCGCGATAATTCTTTGTAATCCAAAACCCATATTGCTTTGCTACTCCATACGGTGAACGAGGATAGAATGGGGTTGTCTCCTTCTGAGGCACTTCCTGCACAAGACCATACAACTCCGAAGTGGAAGCCTGATAGATACGTGTTTTTTTCTCCATACCCAAAATACGCACTGCCTCTAATACTCGCAATGTTCCTATCGCGTCAGTCTCTGCCGTATATTCGGGTACATCGAAACTCACTTTCACATGACTTTGAGCGCCCAAATTATATATCTCATCAGGCTGAACCTGCTGAATAATGCGAATCAAGGAACTACTATCCGTCAAATCTCCATAATGCAAGCTAACAGTGCGCTTTTGCTTCATATCGCGCACCCATTCGTCAAAATACAAATGATCAATGCGCCCTGTATTGAAAGAGGAAGAACGCCGTAAAACACCATGGACCTCATATCCTTTTTCTAACAAAAGCTCTGCAAGAAACGAACCGTCCTGTCCTGTAATACCCGATATCAATACTTTTTTCATAAACAATCCTAAGATAAATAGCAACTATTTTCTATAAGGAAAAGTACTATACACCACCTCTAACTCAAGTTTATCTTTATCTCCTCCTTTTAATTTAACATATCCCGGGCTCATATCATGATGAATACTAATAACCGTTTCATCGCCCGTACTAACGCTACCTTCGGTATATATTTTCACCGGAACCAACAAAACATGATTCCACTTATTCTCCTTCTCCCATGCTTCTTCTTCCTCCTTGCTCCAATTGTCGCCGGCAGCCCTTTTAGCTTCAGCCTTCTCCGCTATACAGGCATTGACAAGCCTTACTATATTATTGAAAACATATTGATTCGTCCCCACCGCATTCCGTTTTGAAAAATAAGAAGTCGTATTATCCGTCAATTTATTCTCCTCAAAAAAAATCTTCATTTCCTTTTCGCGCACCAGCAAAAGAGTAGCAGTAGGGTTTAATCCAAACGCATCCTCACTCCTCTGAGCGTAATGGGTAAAGACCAACTTTACGGAATTGATAGTATCCCGCTCCAGATCATCGGCAATCTCCTGTATAGGAAGCGTTGCCCGTGTAAAAATACCCGCAGGAGATTTTACATAAGTCCAATCCATTTCCTTTACTCTCTCTTCCAATTGAGAAGAATTCTCAAAATGATTAACTTGAATCACCTCTTTAGTCGAGGCAAAGGTAGCAATAGCATAATATAAAGAATCTTCCCCATTTTCATTCTTTTTCCGATTATATCCTAAACTATCTTTATAATGCGCCCTGAAGCGGATATTAAGCTGTATCTTTTCAATATCTAATACCGTTCCATCACTGTTTTCACTTCTCACATAAATACCTTTAAAAACATTATCTGTAAACGATTGGGCATTCTTGAAATACTCCGGATGTTCCCTATTCAATCGATAAACTCTCTCTCCGAACTCTTTGGAAAGCGGTACGCTTATCTGCCGGTACGTATCGGCTTCCTTGTTCACAGAAAGGTCAACCGCCGTATATGCCTTTCTCCCTATGAATTTATTCGAATTATAGTATCCCTCCGCTTCCGGTTTCAAATCGGTATAATGATATTTCTCCAAATTCCTCTCCAATTCATAAACACTCATACTACAAATATTCAAAGAATCCCCGAAATAAGAATTATACAAAAACACTACTTCTGCTGAAACGATGGAATCTCCCGCCATGATACCTTTAGAGTTTTCTTCCGTACTCACTGGTGGAAAGCGAAAATCATCCGTACAATTCAGTTGAGACATAAATTCAGCCTCATACGTTCCGAACAAGGGATCCGTAAATTTACCCAAGTAACCCATACTTGTTTTAGCATAAACTGGTCCTGCAAGGACGGATTCGGTAGCTACTCCATATACTTTCGATTCCGAAACAATCTCATCCCCATCGGGTAACATATTCAACCCTAACCCTCCTGTATTGTCATCACATCCGAAAACGGAGAGAAACACCATTCCTCCCAACAACAAGTACTTAATCTTCATATAAACAAACGATTATCCATATCAATCCCTAAATTGATTTTTGTATGACAGGCAACTCCTAAACCCTCTCATAAAAAGCATCACAAGCTTCCGCATATTCCTCTACACTCCGCACGTAATCCAAAACAGGTTTACCATTCTCACGAGCATACTCCATAATTTCTCCGTCCACATGCTTGCTGTTCTGCACAATGCCGTCACAATAGTGGATAGCATGTTTTAAAAGCATTGCATGACTCACTTTCTTTCCAATAATCATTGCCATATCCTTTTTATGGATACCTCTCAACATCAATTTAGAAGTAAACTCCCCACTAAAATTATTCACAAAAGCATCTTCATACACAGACATAACCACTTTGGCATCCCGAAACGAGGGGTCGTCCTTATAAGCCTTTTTAATATAAAGCGGAGCCACAGCCGTCATCCACCCGTGACAATGTATCACGTCAGGATACCAACGCAATTTCTTTACCGTTTCCAATACTCCCCTGACATAAAAAATCGCTCTGTTTTCGTTATCTTCATATTCCTGCCCCTTTTCGTCCCGTGTTTGCAGGCGGTCTTGGAAATAGTCGTCGTTATCAATAAAATATACCTGCATACGGGCAGACTGAATAGAAGCTACTTTTATAATAAGCGGATGATCGGTATCGTCAATGATAATATTCATTCCCGAGAGGCGTATTACTTCATGCAACTGATTTCTGCGTTCATTCACATTCCCCCATTTCGGCATAAACGTTCTGATTTCCTTCCCTTTTTCTTGAATTACCTGCGGCAAGATTCTTCCCATATTAGCCATTTCCGATTCCGATACATAAGGAGTAATTTCCTGCATGATAAATAAAACCTTTTTGATTTTCGCCATGATCAAACCTTTGTCAATAATATTCTACAAAGATAATAAAAAAACAACTGTCTGTTAAACTTTTAACAAACAAAAACGAACAAAGCAACTTCAAACCTTTACTTATTGTTAGGATTTGTTCAAATCTTCGGTTAATTTTGATTATATAGTTTTTAACGAATAATCATACATATTGTTATGATTTTTCAATAAAGAGTGAATAGACTATATAAAACAGACTATATTTGTTTGAAAAACGAAAGAAAAAACCATGTTTACGAGTTTTAACTATCAAGAAATAATCAGTGCGTTCATCGTTCTTTTTGCCGTGATTGACATTATCGGGGCTATTCCTATCATTATCAATTTAAAAGGAAACGGAAAAGAGGTAAATGCCACCAAAGCCACGGTACTTTCCTTTTTATTATTAATTGCATTTTTCTTCGCAGGAGATATGATGTTGAAGTTTTTTCATGTGGATATTCAATCGTTTGCCGTAGCAGGCGCCCTTTTGATTTTTCTGATGGCATTGGAAATGCTTCTCGATGTGGAGATTTTTAAAAATCAAGGACCTATCAAAGAGGCGACTCTCGTACCGCTCGTCTTTCCATTAGTTGCCGGAGCCGGTTCGTTTACTACCCTGTTGTCGTTACGGGCGGAATATGCGAGTGTGAACATTGTGATAGCTTTGATTATCAATATGATATGGGTGTTTTTTGTTATCAAGACGACGGATCGCATAGAACGTTTTTTGGGGAAAGGAGGGATCTATTTAATCCGAAAGTTTTTCGGCATTATTCTCTTGGCTATTTCCGTCAGGCTTTTTACAACTAACATTACGTTGCTGATAGGAGCTTTCCAAAGATAGTCTCAACACTCAAAAATTGAATCTTCCCGTTATTTTAAGAGCTTCCCAATGGGAATGGGAATTGATTTTTACTATATTTGCCTGTTGAAAAATACTACATAAATAACGCATTCCTATATGTTTAGAACCCATACTTGCGGAGATCTCCGCATTTCTCACACAACGATACCGGTCACTCTTTGCGGATGGGTGCAACGCTCTCGCAAAATGGGAGGGATGACTTTTATTGACCTCCGCGACCGTTACGGTATTACTCAATTAGTATTCAATGAAGAAATCAATGCCGCCCTTTGTGAACGAGCGAATAAATTGGGACGTGAATATGTTATCCAAGTAAAAGGAACGGTTAACGAGCGCTCTAACAAAAATGCGAACCTTCCGACAGGGGAAATTGAAATTATCGTATCGGAACTAAAAGTTTTGAATAGCGCCAGAACTCCCCCTTTCACCATCGAAGACAACACCGACGGAGGAGAAGACCTCCGTATGAAATATCGTTATCTCGACTTGCGCCGGAGTAACGTACGCGCCAACTTGGAACTCCGCCACAAAATAACGATTGAGGTACGGAGTTATTTGGATAAACTTGGTTTCCTTGAGGTGGAAACTCCTGTCCTTATCGGTTCTACACCCGAAGGCGCACGTGACTTTGTGGTACCTTCACGCATGAATCGCGGACAGTTTTATGCCCTTCCGCAATCTCCCCAACTATTTAAGCAACTGCTGATGGTGTCCGGATTCGACCGCTATTTTCAAATCGTGAAATGTTTCCGTGATGAGGATTTACGTGCAGACCGGCAACCGGAGTTCACCCAAATAGATTGTGAAATGAGCTTTGTGGAGCAAGAAGACGTTATCTCTATTTTTGAGGGAATGACTAAGCATCTTTTTAAATCTATTCTCGGCATTGAGATAACGGATCCGTTTGTGCGTATGGCTTGGCAGGATGCTATGAAATATTACGGAAGCGACAAACCCGATTTGCGCTTTGGCATGAAATTCGTCGAATTGGCAGATTGTATGAAAGGATACGGTTTTCCGGCGTTTGACGAAGCGGTTTATATCGGTGGCGTCTGCGCAGAAGGGGCGGCTTATTATACTCGCAAGCAACTTGACGCACTAACCGAGTTTGTGAAACGACCTCAAATCGAAGCTAAAGGTATGGTATATGCCCGTGTGGAAAACGATGGAAGTGTGAAATCAAGCGTTGACAAGTTTTATCCGCAAGAGGCGCTGCAAGAAATGAAAAAGGCTTTCGGAGCCAATGCGGGTGATTTGATTCTAATTCTTTCCGGAAACGACGTAATAAAAACGCGCAAGCAGCTTTGTGAACTCCGTCTGGAAGTGGCAAACCAATTAGGCTTGCGGGACAAGAATAAATTCGTTTGCCTGTGGGTAACCGACTTTCCTTTGTTTGAACGGGATGAAGAATTGCAACGCTTTACGGCTGTACATCATCCTTTTACCTCCCCGCAACCGGATGATATTCATTTACTCGACAGCCATCCGGAAGCTGTTCGCGCTCATGCTTACGATATGGTTATCAATGGGGTTGAAGTAGGAGGAGGTTCCATCCGTATTCATAACAGTGAATTGCAAAACAAGATATTTGAACTGTTGGGTTTTACTCCTGAACGTGCACAAGAACAATTTGGCTTTTTAATGAATGCTTTTGAATACGGTGCGCCGCCTCACGGAGGATTGGCATACGGACTCGACCGATGGGTATCTCTTTTCGCCGGGTTGGATTCTATCAGGGATTGCATTGCTTTTCCGAAAAACAACTCTGGTCGGGACGTAATGATTGATGCGCCTTCTTTCATAGAGGCTTCACAGTTGGAAGAATTGGGTTTAACAGTAAACGGTAAAGATAAATAAAGCCCTATGAATAAATACCGTTCATTGTATCATACAACTGCTGCCGCCCTTTATAACTTCCTGTTAGCAATGGCGGGTTTCATACTTTGCCGTATCGTCTTTATATGGGAAAACCAACATTTTTTTACCGACCTTGATTTCAGCAAATTGTCTATCCTGTTTAAAGGTGGATTTTATTTCGATTTGTCCGCATTGCTATATACCAACATTTTATATCTTGTGTTGATGCTCATTCCTTTTCACTACAAAGAAGGAAAGCTTTATCAAAAAATAACGAAAGGGGTATTCCTTGCCACTAACCTCATTGCCATCGTGATGAACTTAGCGGATACGGTGTATTTTCAATATACTAACCGGAGAACTACGGCAACTGTTTTTAAAGAATTTGCCCATGAAAATAATTTAGGAAATATTGTAGGAAAAGAATTGATTACTCATTGGTATTTCGTTCTTCTGGCTATTGCAATGGGGTATGCGCTTTACAAGTTCTATCGCAAGCCTCGTCAATCGGAAACCATTTATCTTCCTCTTTATTACTTGACGCATAGTATCACGTTTGTTGTTTTGGGTTATCTATGTGTGGGTGGGATGCGTGGGGGATTTGAACGTAGCATCCGCCCTATCACTATCAGCAATGCCAATCAATATGTAGATACCCCTATTGAAACAGCTATTGTATTGAATACTCCCTTTGCTTTATACCGGACTTTAGACAAGAAAGTATTTGTCGTACCAAAATATTGGACAGGCAGAGAAGCCATGCAACGATTGTATTCTCCTGTGCATATTCCTGCCGATACGGTTTCTTCCCGCCCATTGAATGTAGTTGTAATGATATTGGAAAGTTTCGGCAAAGAATATTCCGGGTATTTTAATAAAGATCTTGACGGTGGCACCTACAAAGGCTATACTCCTTTTTTGGACTCGCTGATGAGAGAAGGTTTGACCTATAAATATTCTTTTGCTAACGGAAGGAAAAGTATTGATGGGATACCTTCCATATTTTCCGGTATTCCCATGTTTGTGGAACCTTTCATATCGACTCCTGCTTCTTTGAATACCATTACAAGCTTTGCCGGCGAGCTGAAAAAAAAAGGATATTACACTTCTTTTTTTCACGGAGCGAAAAATGGTTCCATGGGGTTTGAAGCTTATACGCATATTTCCGGATTTACCGATTATTACGGGCGGACAGAATATAATAATGACAAAGATTTCGACGGTTATTGGGGCATTTGGGATGAAGAGTTTTTACAGTATTTTGCCCATACTCTTTCCACATTTAAGCAGCCTTTTGCTTCGGGTATATTTACACTTTCCTCTCATCACCCTTTTCATGTTCCCACGCGATACAAAAATAAATTCTCCAAAGGAAAAATCCCTATCCACCCATGTATTGAATACAGTGATTATGCTTTGAAACGATTTTTTGAAACGGTTTCCCGTGAGCCATGGTTTGAAAATACCCTCTTTGTAATTACCGCTGACCACACTAATCAAAGTATATATGAAGAATACCGGACAGGAAGTGGTTTGTTTGCTGTCCCTATATTGTTTTACCATCCAAATTCCAATTTAAAAGGACTTATTGATACTGCCATTGCCCAACAAATAGATATTATGCCCACTATTTTGGGTTATTTGGGATATGACAAACCTTATATAAGTTTCGGATGCGATTTATTTCATATCCCTCCTGAAAACACTTTTGCCGTTAATTATTTTAATGGTGTTTATCAATATTTCAAAGGAGATTATCTGTTGCAATTTGATGGAGAAAAAACGATTGCCGTTTACCGGTTTAAAACAGATAAACTTCTTAGAAAAAATCTATCACGAAAAATAGATTTTTCTGTGCAACAAAGAATGGAAAACGAATTGAAAGCCATCATTCAACAGTATATGGAACGGATGGTTAATGATGAGCTTACGATTTCCGAATGAGTAAAATTCCACCTGTTGAATCGAATAAAAACGCGCAATTACTTGTTCTTTTATTGAAAATTGATTAACATTGCATCGCAGTTGCGGAAGTAGCTCAGTTGGTAGAGCATAACCTTCCCAAGGTTAGGGTCGCGGGTTCGAGTCCCGTTTTCCGCTCAGATATAAGATTGAGTCTTTAAAGAACCTACCTTACTATTATTCGTTTTGATTTAATCACTTGTTATGTACGCATTGCGATTACGCGTTGATAACTTCCTTTAATAAGTCCGGTAAATTCCTAATCACGCTCCCCTTGTATCCTTCTGTAACCTCCTTCGTCAGCCAAGCCGTGGCACATCCTAACGATTTTGCGGGAAGAATATCATTCTTTATCGAATCTCCTACCACCATCATCTCTTCGGGGCGACAATCAGATACTTCTATTGCCATCCGCCATATAGCCGGATCGGGTTTACGAACACCAACCACTGTAGAGTCAATCACATGGGTGATATAAGGCAAAAATCCGGCTTCAGCCAAAACTGTTTCTAAATTGCCGTAATAATTGGAAACTACATTCACCCGATACCTTCCGGATAATTGAGAGAGAACTTTGGCGCTTTCTTTATAGCTATTTCCTTCCTGTATAGTTTTTGTTACGTAGGAAGCAAAGCGCTTAATCGTCTGTTCTTTTTTTTCTTCCGAAATATCCGGCAATAATTTCTTCTCCATCAAATAATCTATCTCATACCGGCACTTACACATCAAAGTGGTGGACAAACCCATATTGGAAGGAATCACTTCATATTCCAATTTTTGTTCTCCATAAACATAAGCCTCCCAAAATTCTTCCTTAGTTACAGGTATCTCTTGAGAAAAACACATTTGCACTAACTTCCATAAAAATTGAAACCAATGAGTACCGGGCAAATCAAGCGTGCCTCCATAATCAAAAGAAATTACTTTTATGCCTTTCATTTCTTATTCCCTATTTTCATTAGTGCCAGACCAATTACAATCCAAATAAACTCACGAACCCGTATGATCAATGCGGTATAAATCCCATACGCTCCCGAAAGAGACAAACCGCTAACTGCCAAAGCAAATCCCCCTTCACGTCCTCCCAACTGCATCGGCATGAAAAAAAGTATATTAGCGAGCAAAGATGAAAAAGCCACAATCAAGATGCAACTGAAAAAACTAACCGGATTAGTCAAAACATTCAAAATAAGCCATACTTCTAAGCAAGACACAATACGAGAAAGATACTCTATGAGTAAAGTCCCATAAAATATTCTTTTTCTTTTCCGGTGAAGCATCGCTATTTGCTGATCTATCGTCTCCAATTGTTTCTTATATTTTCCGGCGAAATTGATGGCATGTTTTTTTAAAAAAGGAATACGACCGCCCAAACGTATCACAGCTACTGCCATTCCACTGCGATAGCCCTTCATAAAAAGCATAACAAGCAATGAACATAACAATACGATAACTCCCAATATGATTGCCATTCCTTTACCCACCGGATACATGCACACAAATAGCAAAACCGAACTTAGCCAAAAACAAAAGTGTGAAAAGATATGCATCATTATATAAAGAATGGCAGAAGAAGTAGCACGCTCCACACCTACATACGGCGTTAACTCCATGATACGGTAAGGTTCTCCTCCCATCATTCCTAAAGGAGTAACAGAATTGAGTGCAAATCCCGAAACAGTAAATTTATATACTTTCCAAAAAGGAGCGCGATTTTTTTTCCCTTCGCAAACAATAAGATACCACGCCCATGTATTCAACAGATAAATACCTGCCCAAAGAATAATGATTAAAAAAAGATACTGTTTCGCACGTTTCAGGTTACCCCAAAGTTCTTCATACTTCATATCGAAAGAGAATATCATAATCAAAATGAGTATGATGCCGAACCCTAAAAAAATATTACGAAACTTACTCTTCACATCCGAATTGTTTTTGTAATTGAAAATAAAAACGGTTACTAAATGTTTCGTGACGAATAATCATATATATCAATAATCCGTTAAGTACGGTCAGTTCAAAAACGAAATATATCCAGGGTTGTCCGATAAAAATGCCGACAAACAAAACCATTACCCGCGTATTAAAAGAAAGGATATTGGTATATTTCATCAAGGGTTTACTTGCTTTACGGAAGTCGTCAGCCAACGACTGAGGAATGTCTTCCCCATAACATTTACGCATTAAAGTAAAAAAACGTTGAAATTTAGGTGAAAGTTTCTCTTGAGAAACCATATAGTTTCCATAGAGATAATGGTAAAGCTTATATATAATATTCCCTTTCCACGGTAAAGAATGAAACAAGGCATGCCGCGATTCGGAACGTTCCATTTCACTTCCCGACTTTCCTATTAAAAAAAAGAGATGCACATTTCTATAATAATCCGCCATAGCAGCTTGTCTTCCATGAAAAAATCCGGAAAGAGCAGCCATTATCCATATCCAATACGACCATTCGGAATGAAGACGTAAACAAATAAAGAAATAAATGGAAAAAAACCAAAAATCACCCGCTAATCCATCAAGCACACGCCCTACTTCCGATTTTTTGCCCGACATGCGAGCCAGTTGTCCATCGGCACTGTCGTAAGTATTTGCCCATATTAATAAAAATATACCAATACTATTGTAAATCAAATTATCAAAATAAAACATGACACCCGCAGCTACTCCCAGAAAAATAGAGGCAATAGTAATCGCGTTCGGAGAAATATCGAATTTATTAAAAAACAATGCCAAACGATAGCCTATTGGACGATAAAAAAGAAGATCGATCGTCTCTTCCGTATCTGCCGATTTCAATGTAGATTCCAAAGACGGTTTTAGTTTTTTTTGATCCATAATTAGTTTTGTTCCTGAACAGTTTTTATTATAACAGAAGCAATAGCATGGCTTGCTTCCTCCCGACAAGGAGCAAAACTCGGCCAATCGTTAAAATCAATAATACGGGCGCTGCCATCGACAGAAATAATACAATCACCTCCGTAAATAACCAAATCCAAGGCATTGGCAGCCGCATCACAATTTTTTTTCAAATATTCCACAGAAAAAGGAAATTCTTCCGGTTTTCCGTTAACAGTTTCGTGTCCGAACTTACTATGACCTTGATTGTAAGGGTAAAACCAATGAAAGAAATCCGTGCCTGCCACCCCATAAAATTTCACTAAATCACCTTCCAAATGTTCGTTTATTACCACTCTTTGAATATTCCGCAAAGCGTATTCCGCCATTACTTCTTTTAAATGTTCCAATTTTGTTACATACGTTACATCCTCCCGGTGAATAGCATGAAAGTCTCCTCGCTTCACCCAACAAGAGGTTACTCTCTTTCCGGAAGGAAACGTAGAAACAGCTTCCGCAACGTCAACTATCAAACTGTCGGGATGTGGTATGTGATGTTGCATAAGTAGTTTCGTCATTCGTTCACGAGTACAATTCTCAATTCCTTTAACCGAATTTACGGATCTCCCGCCCGCCTCCTCAAATTGATGCAAACGGCAAATAGCTTGCTCGCTCCGGAGCATAGTAAAAACAAACCTTTCTTGCAGAGGTTTCACTAAAAATTCTTGCTCCGTATAGATATTGATTTGAAAACCGGCTTCGCGAAGTAAATTCGATACAGCCGAAAAGATAGCGGCATCATTCCCTATATGATTAGGAGAAAAAAGAATATTACGGGGTATGCCGGCTATTTGTATTTCTGTTTTCACTTCTGTGAATTCTTTTTTATAAAATCTTCCGCTTTCCGCATATCAGACTCATGATCAACATCTATGATTTTTGAAAAAGGGTATGCTTTCACTTGCAGACCGGAGATTATCATCAATCGTTGAAAATTACGCATTCGCGAAAGTCCTTCCAACATAGCGTGCCGAAAGAGAGAAAGAGCTTTCTCATTTAATCCGTATATTCCACCGGAAACGTAATGGACGTCAGGCACAACTTCATCATAAAACCCTGTTATATGCAAATTGGAATCCGTTTTTACATACAAAGGTTTTTCATCATCAACGTAGTCCGTTACCGGCATTAAGGCGTCGTTTGCTTCATCCTCTCCGAAAGCATGGATATAAGACGAAAATTCCTCTTCGGTAAATATGGTATCTACCGTAGTTAAACAAAACTTTCCACCCTGCAAAAAAGGAGAAAGTTCGTGAAAACTATGAAGCGAATTAGAGGTTGTTTTAATGACGACATTCAGAGGAACCGGCAATTTAACTTGTTTCAAGAACCTATGTACATCCGTCATCTCTTCATTCGTAATAACACTAATAGATTCCGCCCCGTTTTCTAAAAAGATACGGAAAAGCCTTTCTATCATCATTTCCCCATTGATGCGAAGCAAGGGTTTGGATACACCAACTCCTTCAGCAACTAAACGAGAACCCTGACCCGCTGCTATGACGGCAAATTTCATTCAATATAAATAATTGGGTTTGCCTTTGAGTTTATTTCTATCAATAATTCACTCCAACTTCCCATACTATTTTTGTGTCAATTAAGTGTTCTTCTTTTAAAGTTGTAATAGTATGCCCATATTGTTTTTCACCATACGCAGAATATTGTATAAACTTCCCGTTTTTATATTGAGGAGCCGTTGCAAATAAAGATGAATTGGAAAATCCTTTCATCATCTCTTCGTACTCTTTATTAAGAACCTCTTGCTTGTTATTAATCTGTTCCACGATAATATAACTATTAATCCAAATAATCTATGGTTTCTTCCCCAATCATCTTCCGCAATGTATTCTTCAATTTGGTATATTGAATAAATAAATCGTGTTCGGGAATGTGTTCAAAATCGTGCATCGGGCTTTTAAAATAAAACGACAACCAATCCTGAATCCCACTAAATCCTGCTCTTTGCGCCAAATCGGTAAACAAGACCAAATCGAGTACCAAAGGAGCTGCCAAAATAGAATCCCGGCAAAGAAAATCAACCTTTAATTGCATGGGATACCCCATCCAGCCCACCAAGTCAATATTATCCCATCCTTCCTTGTTGTCTTTGCGAGGCGGATAATAGTTAATGCGTACTTTATGGTAAATATTACCATATAAATCAGGGTACAATTCCGGTTGAAGAATGGTATCAATCACCGAAAGTTTGCTCACCTCTTTCGTCTTAAACGAATCGGGATCATCCAGAACTTCCCCGTCCCGGTTTCCGAGTATATTGGTCGAAAACCATCCGTTAAGCCCCAGCATTCGAGTTTTCAACATCGGAGCAAGAACAGTCTTCAACATGGTTTGTCCCGTTTTGAAATCTTTTCCGGCAATGGGAACATTCTGTTTGGCAGACAATTCCCACATTGCCGGTATATCCACACAAAGATTAGGCGCGCCCATAATAAAAGGCACTCCTTCTGCCACAGCAGCATACGCATAACACATACTCGGAGAAACTTTATCCGTAACATTGTCTTTCATTGCTTTTTCAAGCGCAGCTAAAGATTTATGTTCTTCGCAAAGAGGAATATAAGTCTCTGTACTGGCAGACCAAATCACAACTGCTCTGTTACAACCGTTATCAGCTTTAAATTTACGAATATCCTCACGAATCGCATTCACCAAATCCCAACGGGTAGCCACTTTCTTTACATGCGTACCGTTTAAACGTTTCACCCAATTTTGGTCAAAAGCGCCGGGCAACGGTTTAATCGCTTGCAATTCATCTTTGACCAAATCCAAATCTTTTTGTTCCAATACTTCGGCATGAAGGGCAGCTTCGTAAACATCCTCAGGGAAGATATCCCAACCGCCGAATACGAGATCGTTCAAGTCTGCCAAAGGGACAACCTCCTTTATCTTAGGAAAATTATTCTCATTTCTTTTTCCCAAACGAATGGTAGCTAATTGTGTTATAGAGCCTATCGGTTTTGTCTTGCCTTTGCGAGCAGCTAATGTCCCGACAACAAACGTTGACGCCACCGCTCCTCCTAATCCTACCACTAAAGCCCCAAGTTTGCCTGTGGCAGGTCTAATTTCTTGTCCCATCATATTAAAAATTTAATTAATTAAGCAGGTGCAAAATTACAATAATAATTAAGAAAAAATTGGAAACTGCCACTGCATTTTATTGATTGACATCTCCTATTTTTGTTATATTAACACCTCATTAATACCAATACATAAAATGATTATCCGTAACAATTCTCGAACTGATTTTTGTATGGTAGGGATAATCCTTGCGATCGCCCTATTAATGGTATTCATGCCATTATTCAGAGCGACCGCAAGGGTCGCCCCTACGGGTGTGAAATTTAATAAATTCATTAAAATAAATCATCTATACTTACAGCAACCCGGCAAAGCATTATACGTTTCATCGTTTGCTTTATCTTTACCTGTATCATGCCCCACTTTGGCAACAGCTTGGCTAACAGCATCCACATTGGTTTGGTTTGATTCGAAATCCAAATGTAATTCCTTTCGTTCTACATTCCATGTTGCCGATAAAACTCCTTCAACTTCCTTTGCCGCTTTTTCTATGCGTTCCTTACACATTTCACAGTTACCTTGTACGATCAACACCGCATGTTCGCCTTGATATTCACCGGTAGAAGTATCAGTCGTTTCTACTTTTTGAGCATCGCTTGATTGATTCTTTGAACCACTCGCATTACATGCTGTTAAAAAAAACATTCCAACAGCAATCATAAAAAAATACTTTTTCATTTTAGTTTTTAATTAGTTATTACTCATACATTAACTATCTCATTTTTCTATATGTAGAATCATGCAGACTCACCTTTACTTAACCGTTGAAAGAGCTTCCTCATTCATCATACTGCGTTTTCCTTCAAGTTGTGCACTGGCGTCTATGGAAAATACTCCGTTAGTAACAATCTCTTCACCGTCGTTTACGCCGGAAACCACTACGTACGAATCACCTAAAAAAGGGCCTAACTCAACTTCACGAAAGGTAAATACCGGAGAATCCATACCCGGCTGTTTCACATAAATAATAGAACGTTTTCCCGTCCATAACACAGCCGATTTAGGTATAATAATCTCATTATTATATTGTTTTAAAGGAGCTTTAATAATAGCATCGGCATACATTTCCGGTTTCAACCACATTTCTTGATTGAGTGTTTCCACTCTCACCTTGGCTGTACGGGTAGTTTTATCGAGTATAGGGTCTATAAACGATATGTTACCTGTGAACGTTTTACCCGGTAAGGCTTGCAAGGCAAACTCTACCTTATCGCCAATTTTCAAAAAAGGTAAATCTATTTCGTACGCATCGAACATTGCCCAAACTTGTGAAAGATTAACAATATCAAACAATACATTACCTTGACTGACATAATCTCCTTGATTGACTTTCTTACTCATAACAACACCACTTGTATTCGCCTTTATTTCCACCAATGAAACTACCTCTCCCGATTTCTCAATTTCGAATATCTGGTCGTCCGGCAATTTCCACAAACGAAGTTTCTCTCTCGCAGCTTGCACAAGCGCCGGTTGCACGGATTTCATTTTTACCGCCTCAAGCAATTCTTGCTGAGCATTCAGCAATTCCGGAGAATAGACCGTTGCCATCGTTTGCCCTTGTCGAACATTTTCTCCCGTAAAGTTAATGAATAATTTTTCAATACGTCCGCTTACATGAGATGTTTGGGATTGCAACAGCCGTTCGTCCGCCTGTATGGTTCCATATAACGAAATCTTCTTCACCGGATTCCTCCGGCTGACTTTGGTTGTTTGTACGTTTGCCAAAGCGGCGGCTTCCTCCGATAGTTGGATAGCGTTTGCAACTATCGCTCCACCAGCTTTCCCTGTTGTTTTCAACGGGATTAAATCCATCCCGCAAATGGGACATTTCCCCAATTTATCCTGCTTTATCTGCGGATGCATAGAACATGTCCATAGCTGTTCCATCTCTTCTTCATATACATGCCGGTGTTCCGTCATTCCGCTACTATCGGAACCTCCGAATAACAACCACCCTAAAAACAATCCGGCAATGAAAACCAAACCATATTTGATATAGCTATTTCCCGTCAATAGATTCTTTATTTTAGTCATATTCCTATTCGTTACTTTTATTGTTCAGTGTCCTTAAATGAAATTAATCTTTGTATAGATGCCGCTATTGTATTATAATCGGCTATGGCTTCCACCTTTTTTAATTGGTAATCCAGCAGTTGACGTTGAACTTGAATCACATTCGTCAAATCACTTGTGCCCGATACAAATTCCTGCACCATCAAATTATAAGTTGTTTGAACTAATTCCAATTGTTTTTTATAAAGGATACTCTTTCTCGACGCCTCGTTCAACTGATGTTTCATCTTATACAATTCCGCTTCGAGTAAATGAAAAGTATTCATATATTTCTCTCTGCTTTCCTGCCGGCGAAAATTGGTTTCTCTTTGTTGTGCTTTGTATTTACTTCGATAAATAGGAACACTGACAGAAAGCATCGGCATAATCATATCCTTACCGTTCATATTGCTTCCATTCATGCCACTACTACCCATATCGCCGTCAACGACAGATTTATTTTTGTTGATAAACGTATATTGCAAACCAACGCCAAACATGGGGTAGCTCATCTTTTTATCCATGTCGGCTTTCGCTTTATAAGCAAGTTCTTCTTCGCTTATCATTCCCAACATCGGATTCCGGTCTGCTATCTTGGCTATGGTTGAAGTAACCTCCAAAAGAAAAGGCATTTGCTCAAAAGATTCCGGAACACTGATTTCACTATCAACCGGACGGTTCAGTAATACATTGAATCTCGCTTTCTCCGCCTCCATTTCAGAAAGAATACTTTCCATCATACTATCCAACTCCAGTATTTCCAACCGGATACGCAAAATATCAGACATTCCGGACGACACGCCACTCATGTTATCACTCGACGTACCCATTGACGACATACCACTGCCCGAAACTACAGAGTTTGCATTGCCTCCCACCGGCATGCCGGACATGCCATTGCTCCCTGCTTCTGGAACGGAAGACCGGATAGTTGAAACAGGAAGAGAAGAACTTGAACCGGAATTGCCTGTTGGGGAGGAAAACTTCCGCATAGCAAGTTCCTCCAATCGCATTAACAGTTCCCTGTTTTTCCGGTTATTTATCAACTTCTGTTGGATACGACAAAGAGTAAACCATTGAACATATACATCCAAATATAAATTATCTTTCGTTTCGCGAAATTTCTCAAACGTCATTTTCGCCATGTGAACAGCTTCCGTCCGAGCTGCTTTCTTTGTTCCAAACCAGGGAAACATCTGCATAAATTGGACGTTTGCCACTTGACGACCCTCTATAATTTCCATCGGTTTCAGAAAGAATCCGATCTCTAATTGTGGGTCTTGGTAACCGGAAACTTGCGGCAGTTTCTGCAAAGAAGCCTGATAAGCCAAAAAATCGGCTTTAACACCCGGATTGTTGCGAGCAGCCACTTCTAAATAATAATCTAACGAGTCGGTAACATTTTGTCCGAAAAGATTATTACCCGTCAAAATTAAAGGCGTCAGTAGGATCAAACACTTTAAAGAAAACCGCAAACGAAACTTGGACGGTTTCTTTCTTACACTCCCTTCTCGCCACCAACATTGAAGTACCGGAACAACAAACATCGTCATTGATTGAATGAGCATCCCTCCAAATGTCGGAATAGCCATTGGAATCATTATATCCGCTCCCTTACCCGTAGAGGTAAGAACCGGCAATAAAGCGATAAGAGCCGTCGCCGTAGTCATAGCGGCAGGGCGTACCCTTTTCAATCCGGCGTGAACAACAGCTTCCCGAATCTCGTCTTTCGTCTGAGGAGTTCTTTCTAAAAAAGTTTGATGTATATAACTTCCCATCAATACTCCGTCGTCCGTAGCAATGCCGAATAAAGCAATAAATCCCACCCATACGGCTATACTGAGGTTGACAGGGTGCATCTGAAATAAATCTCTCAGATTCACTCCCCCTACAGCAAAATTCATGAACCAAGGTTCTCCATATAACCACAACAATATAAATCCACCGGCAAAAGCAACAAAAACACCCGAAAAATGTATGAACGAAGCGATTATCGTCTTAAACCGGAAATATAAAATCAACAAGATTATCAACAAACTCAAAGGGATAACTATCAACAAACGGTTGGTAGCCCGTTCTTGTTGTTCATAATTTCCGGCAAATTTATAAGACACCCCCTTAGGCAATCGAACTTCGCCTGAACTAATCTTTCTTTTCAGCGTTTTGCCGGCTTCCTTGACTACGTCCACTTCTGCTTTACCGGCTACTTTGTCGAAAATCACATATCCCAACAGGAACGTATTTTCACTCTGTATCATCTGCGCGCCTTTGGTATATGCTATATCGGCTACCTCTTTCAAAGGTATTTGTATGCCTGTTGCAGTAGGAACTATCAACTTTGACAATTCTTCAGGATTATCCCTTAATTCACGGGGATACCTTAAACGAACCGGAAAACGTTCACGCCCTTCTACTGTGGTTGTCAACGCCATGCCTCCGACAGCCACATTGATGACTTCTTGCAAATCTGCCACAGTAATGCCGTAACGCGCCATTTTTTGCCTGTTCAATTTTATTTCGATATAAGGCGCGCCTACCGCCCGATCATAAAAGACAGTGGAAGGCAACACGGAAGGAACCTCTTTCAAAGCTGCCTCCAACACTTTGCCACCCTGCTCGATAGATTCCAAATCCGGACCGGAAACTTTTAATCCCATCGGCGCACGCATCCCTGTGGAGAGCATGACCAAACGGGCTTCAATAGGTTGCAGTTTCGGAGAAGAGGTAATACCCGGTATATGGGAAACATTGATAATTTCCTGCCAAATATCATCCGTCTTCTTTATATGAGAACGCCATTGTCTGAAATAATCACCGGAATTATCCGGAATCAAACTGTCGGCGGCAATTAACCGGAATTCCTGTTTAGGATGGTACGCCGAACCATCTTTTAACAGGAACGCTCCGTCTCTATTCAATTTGAATCGTTGCCGCCGCCCGTCCTTATTTAAAATATATTCGGAACGATAATTAATTGTATTTTCAAACATCTGAGCCGGAGCCGGATCAAGCGCCGAGTTCACACGCCCCCATTTTCCTACGGTAATTTCTACTTCCGGAATGTTGGAAATTCTTTTATCCAACATTTCAATGTATTGCAAATTTTGTACAACGCCCGTATGTGGCATACTTGTGGGCATGAGCAAAAAAGAACCTTCGTTGAGACTTGGCATAAACTCCTCCCCAATACCCGGAAACCGATTACTCGAAGCCTGCCAAAAACTTGTCTGCTTGAAAGTTTTCCAACCAATAACCTCCATTCCTTTTGCTACAAAACCAAACGTTTTATCAAACCCCAACCAAATAACAATTCCGAAAAACACAGTAATGAAAGGCATCAACATAAACTTCCATCTATGCGCCAAGCACCACCGGAGGATATGTTCATAATAAACGACCAACATCCATAGTATAGCTAATATACATGCGATGCAAACCGCAACAAAAACAAGATTAAAGGAAAGTCCCTTTTGCGTACCTACCGGCAACCACTCTACTGTTAGATAATACAGGGCTATTAACAAAGCTATTCCGATACTAACGTAATTCAGCGCCTTTTTATTGATTGTTACTCTATGGTACACCCGTCTTAAAGGAATTTTGAGAGAAAATATATAATAAACGAGCGTCGGCAACAGAGCAATACCCAACAGAAATGCCGAAACCAAAGCAAATGTCTTCGTATAAGCCAACGGTTTAAACAGCTTTCCCTCTTGCGCCTCCATTACAAAGACAGGCAAAAAGCTAATGATGGTAGTCAACATGGCAGTAGTCATAGCTCCCGATACTTCGCTAACACTTCTATGTATCAAATGGATGAAGGCTTTCCCTTTGGGAATTCCCTCTTTTCGCTCCTCTTCCTCTATATGCCGGATAATGTTCTCAACAAAAACAACACCTACGTCCACCATCACCCCAATAGCTATGGCAATGCCCGATAGGGCTACGATATTGGCTTCGACGCCTACATACCGCATGATGATAAAAGTGGAAAGTACGGCGATAGGAAGAACAGCAGCTATGACTACGGATGCTCGCAAATTGAATATCAACACAATAACAACGATAATACAAATAAGAATTTCATGTGAAAGCGCTGTTTCAAGCGTCCCGATAGTTTCCCGTATCAGTCCCGACCTGTCATAAAAAGGCACGACAGAAACTTTAGACACCGTACCGTCAGGTAACACTTTTTGAGGAAGCCCCGCTTCCATTTCTTTTATTTTCTCTTTTACATTATCAATCACCTGCATCGGATTAGAACCATAACGGGCAACGACCACACCTCCCACAGCTTCCACACCTTCTTTATCCAAGCCTCCCCTGCGCGTGGCAGGACCCAGATTTACAAATGCCACATCCTTTATCTTAATGGGTACATTGTTTCGAACGGTTATTACCGCTTCTTCCAAATCGGAAATATTCTTAATGTAACCCAATCCTCTTATCAGATATTCAACTTTGTTTATCTCTATGGTTTCCGCGCCAATATCCAGATTGCTTTTTTGAACGGCATTCATCACATCCATCACCGACACGTTGAATGCCCGCATAGCATTGGGATTTATCTCTACCTGATACTCTTTAACAAAGCCTCCGGCAGATGCGACTTCCGCAACGCCTTCGGCAGACGATAAAGAATATTTAACATAGAAATCTTGGATAGTCCTTAGTTCATCGGGATCCCAGCCGCCGGCAGGTTTTCCGGTTTCCGGATTTCGACCTTCCAATGTGTACCAAAATATTTGTCCCAAAGCCGTTGCATCCGGACCTAAACCCGGTTGGACACCTGGGGGTAAGGTTCCGGCAGGGAGAGAATTCAATTTTTCCAATATGCGGGAACGGCTCCAATAAAATTCCACCTCATCATTGAATATGATATATATAAACGACATTCCGAACATGGAGGTGCTTCGGATGGTTTTAACTCCCGAGATACCTAATAACGAAGTTGTCAACGGATAAGTAACTTGGTCTTGAACATCCTTAGGTGAGCGTCCCATCCATTCGGTAGCAACAATCTGCTGATTTTCACCTATATCGGGAATCGCATCAACAGGAACGGGGTTTCGAGGCAACAATCCTCCGTGCCAATCAAATGGAGCGGTTGACAGCCCCCATACAACCAGTGTGATAAGCAACAATATAGTTATCAACCTGTTTTCAAGGAAATATTTAATGATTTTGTTAAGCATAACTATCAAACAAACGGATAATAAATACTCTATCCTATTTATAGAAAAGAAATAGAAAGTAAAATAATAATAATAACAATTTGCCTGCAAAGGCAACCTTTCATCTTATGGAAAAAGATGAAGAAAAGATTTTCAAATACGAAACACACAAATAGATGTAAGCAAATCTATATTTTGTTTACTTATACCTCCGGGAGGAAAAAGGCGTTGTGCAATAAGCGTCTTATCAAATTTTATCCGTTCCAACGGATAAGTTAAGGTTATCCATGCACCATCGAAAGCCGGCAGTATATGAATAATAGGTAATGGTTGTATTTGACGTAAATAATCATCTGTGGAAATTTGTATCCCTTGGATATGACAACAAGCAGATGATTTGACTAATGGATAATCGCTTTGCAACAACATATCCACAACCGCGCTTTCACAGCACGGCTTACTAATCTCATGCTTGATAAAACCAGCAGCATATAATTTATCTCCACAATAATGCCTGACAAATACAGAACGCACTCCCACACTTGCCATAACAAACAGTAGAAATATGGATATAACTTGTCTCATTCCACAAGGATTCATTTTCGCAAATATAATACATTTATAATTGTTTGTAACAACTTCCGAATGGATTTTTGTATGGGTAAGTTATTTATTCAACCATTCATAAGTTGTATTTTTGTACGCAAAATTCAGTTTGTTATAGTTTTTGAAAGAAATAAAAAATGATGATACAGAACATTACACATAATTACACGGAAGCCATTAAAGCCATCAAGCAAGCAATACTGCAAAGCCGTTACAAAGCTGCGGTATTGGCAAATAGAGAAATGCTCACACTCTATTTCGGCGTGGGCGAATATATTTCGCGAAATAGCCGAGAAAGTTTTTGAGGTACAAATGCTATTGAGATTATTTCCGAACAGCTTCAGAGAGAATTGCCCGGATTGCGAGGCTTTTCTGCTACCAGTTTGAAAAAAATGCGAACTTTTTATGAAGCATGGGAAGACATATTTTTAAAGAGGCTGTCTCAAAAGTCGAAATCTACGCCGAAATAGCATTGTAATTAATTGATAATCAATACTACAATGTGGTGAAAATAGACTTTTGAGACAGCCTCAATGGTAGAATCTGCTTTTCTGCCTAAACAATTTGATAGTAAGGAAATTACAAATCGTCCGTTAGTAGCGGACGATTTAACCTCTGATAATTTGGAATGTTTGCAATCTCTATGCTCAGCAAGGAAGCCTCACAAACAACTTTGTCAAAACCATTTCGAAAGCTGATTTCAGAGGCAAGGCTCTTCGTTCGTTTAAGGACGAGTATTTACTTGATTTTGTCAATATAGAAGACCCTGACGAAATGGATGAACGGGTGCTTGAGAACGAAATTGTGCTTAATATCAAGAAGTTCATCATGACATTAGGTAGTGATTTTTCTTTTATGGGTAATCAATATCGAATTGTAGTGGATGCAAAAAATTAGCAGCTAATGAGGAAATGACAATTATCATTGATTAAAAATCAAACACCCGATTTTACATTTCTGGGTGTAAAAACCGGGCGCTATTTATGCAAATCACCAAGGCGACCGCAAGGGTCGCCCTTACGGCGGTGGCATTCATTAATATATTTTATGATTCTTTATAATCAACCACCGTCATTCTATTAGCGGCGATACGTTCATACTCTTCTTTAGAACCGACAATGAGTTTGTCAAATTCACGTTGACCTGTGCCGGCCGGTATCAAATGCCCACAGATAACATTCTCTTTCATGCCTTCGAGTCTATCCACTTTACCGTTAATTGCCGCTTCATTAAGCACTTTCGTCGTTTCTTGGAAAGAGGCTGCCGACATAAAGCTGGAAGTCTGCAATGCCGCACGAGTAATACCCTGAAGTATTTGAGTAGAAGTAGCTGGAACGGCGTCACGCACCTCAATAAGTTTCAAATCGCGACGTTTCAACATGCTATTCTCATCTCTCAACTTACGAGCTGTAACAATCTGTCCGGGTTGCATCGTTTGAGAATCACCACCTTCAATAATGACTTTCTTTCCCCAAATACGGTCATTTTCTTCCATAAATTCGAGCTTATCCACCACTTGTTGTTCCAGGAAGCGAGTATCGCCCGGCTCGTCAATCTCAACCTTACGCATCATTTGGCGAACAATAATCTCAAAGTGTTTATCGTTAATTTTTACACCCTGCAAACGATATACATCTTGAACTTCATTTACAATATATTCTTGTACTGCCGTAGGTCCTTTAATTGCCAAAATATCGGCAGGAGTAATCGCACCGTCAGACAGAGGAGTACCTGCACGCACATAGTCATTCTCTTGAACAAGAATCTGTTTAGACAATGCTACCAAATATTTCTTAATCTCCCCCGTTTTAGACGTAACAATGATCTCACGATTACCTCGCTTGATTTTACCCATAGCCACTTCACCGTCAATTTCCGAAACAACGGCAGGATTCGACGGGTTACGCGCTTCAAATAATTCGGTAACACGCGGAAGACCTCCTGTTATATCACCCGTCTTACCTACAGCGCGAGGAATTTTCACGATAACCTCACCTGCTCTCACTTGCTCTCCGTCTTCAACAACCACGTGACCGCCTACCGGTAGGTTATAGGTACGAACAAGTTCCTTATCATTAAAAATATGAGCCGAAGGAACTTTTGTTTTATCCTTAGATTCGATGATTACCATTTCCCGTAATCCCGTAGTCTCATCCGATTCCACCTTATAGGTAAGGTTCTCTACTACCCCTTCAAATTCAATCTTTCCAGTAACTTCCGCAATAATAACCGCATTAAAAGGGTCCCATTTAGCAATAAGCGTACCTTTTTCAACCATTTCATGATCGGAAGCATAAAGCGTAGAACCATAAGGAACATTATGCGTAGAAAGAATAATTCCCGTATTTATATCAATAAAACGAACCTCTGCCAAACGACCGACTACGACTTTGGCTGCTTTCTTCGTTTCATCCATAATATCCACCGTACGCAATTCTTCAAATTCAAGGCGGGAAGCGTTTTTAGCAACAATAGTAGCATTTGCTGCTATATTCGACGCCGCACCACCGGCATGGAACGTACGCAATGTTAACTGAGTACCCGGTTCACCAATAGACTGAGCCGCAATAACCCCCACAGCTTCTCCTTTTTGAACCATGTGATTGGTAGCAAGATTACGTCCATAACACTTGGCGCATACCCCTTTCTTGGATTCGCAAGTCAATACCGAACGAATTTCAACACTTTCTATCGGAGAATTTTGAATAATACCGGCTATATCTTCCGTAATTTCTTCTCCCCCGGCAACTATCAATTCACCGGTGGTGGGATGAATAATATCATGAACGGAAACTCGTCCTAAAATACGTTCATGCAACGTAGCTATTATTTCGTCATTATTCTTTAGGTCCGTACAAACTAATCCGCGTAGCGTTCCGCAGTCTTCTTCGTTAATAATCACATCATGCGATACATCCACCAGACGACGCGTCAAATAACCGGCGTCTGCTGTTTTCAACGCTGTATCTGCCAAGCCTTTACGGGCGCCATGCGTAGAGATAAAATACTCCAACACAGAAAGACCTTCTTTAAAATTGGAAAGAACCGGATTTTCAATAATCTGTCCCCCTTCTGCTCCTGCCTTTTGAGGTTTAGCCATCAAACCACGCATACCACACAATTGACGTATTTGTTCTTTCGAACCGCGTGCTCCGGAATCGAGCATCATATATACGGAATTGAAACCTTGATCATTGGTAGATATGGTTTTCATCACAATATTCGCCAAATCGGAATTAACATGTGTCCACGTATCTATCACTTGATTATAACGTTCATTATTGGTAATGATACCCATGTTATAACTATTAACAATCTGTTCCACTTCATCATAACCATGTTGAATCAAACGTTCCTTTTCCTTCGGAATGATAATATCACCGAGATTGAAAGACAAACCACCTACAAATGCCATACGGTATCCCAAATCTTTAATACCATCCAAAAATTCAGCCGTTCTGGCTACCCCGCAAACTTTAATTACATCACTGATAATTTCACGTAAAGATTTTTTGGATATTACCTTATTTACATAACCCATTTCAAGTGGAACAATCTCGTTAACAATAACACGCCCAACGGAAGTTTCACGCATCACATTAACTATTTTACCATTTTCATCCAAATCTTTCACTATCACCTTCACGGGAGCATGTATATTCACTTTACCTTCATTATAAGCAATCATTGCTTCCTCAGGACCATAAAAAACCAATCCTTTCCCTTTGGCATCCTCCCTGATTTTGGTGATATAATACAAACCAAGCACCATATCCTGAGAAGGAACCGTAATAGGAGCTCCATTAGCCGGATTAAGAATATTATGAGAGGCCAACATCAACATTTGTGCTTCAAGAATGGCTTCGTTACCCAAAGGTAAATGAACAGCCATCTGGTCGCCGTCGAAATCAGCATTAAAAGCGGTACAAGCTAAAGGATGGAGTTGGATAGCTTTACCTTCAATCATCTTAGGTTGAAAAGCTTGAATACCCAAACGATGAAGCGTCGGCGCACGGTTTAATAACACCGGATGCCCTTTCATTACGTATTCCAGAATATCCCAAATAACCGGCTCTTTCCGATCAATTACCTTTTTCGCCGATTTTACTGTCTTTACAATACCACGTTCAATCAGTTTACGAATAATAAACGGCTTATATAACTCGGCTGCCATTAACTTGGGAATACCACACTCGTGCATTTTCAATTCAGGTCCTACAACAATAACCGAACGCGCCGAATAATCTACTCGTTTACCCAGTAAATTCTGACGAAAACGACCTTGCTTACCTTTCAAACTATCCGAAAGAGATTTCAGCGGACGATTAGCTTCTGTTTTTACCGCACTCGATTTGCGTGAATTATCAAAGAGGGAGTCAACAGACTCTTGAAGCATACGTTTTTCATTACGCAAAATAACTTCGGGGGCTTTTATTTCAATCAACCTTTTCAGACGGTTGTTGCGAATGATTACGCGTCTATACAAATCATTCAGATCGGAGGTTGCAAAACGACCGCCATCCAAAGGAACTAACGGACGAAGATCCGGTGGAATAACCGGAACAATACGGATAATCATCCACTCCGGTTTGTTGCGTCCACGCGACATACGGAATGATTCTACCACTTGCAAACGTTTCAATGCGTCATTCTTACGTTGTTGCGAAGCATCGTTGCCGGCACGATGCCTCAATTCGTAAGACAAAGCATCCAAGTCCAAACGCTCCAAAAGGTCGTAAACTGCTTCTGCTCCCATCTTCGCAATAAACTTGTTCGGATCGGAATCTTCCAAATATTGATTATCTTTCGGCAAAGTATCCAACACATCCAAATATTCTTCTTCCGAAAGCAAATCATAAGTATTCAACCCATCCACTTCTTTAACACCCGGCTGAACGACCACATAACGTTCGTAATATATAATAGAATCTAATTTTTTTGTAGGCAAACCCAACAAATAACCGATTTTGTTCGGAAGTGAACGAAAATACCAAATATGAGCCACAGGAACTACCAACTGAATGTGTCCCGTACGTTCACGCCGCACCTTCTTTTCCGTAACTTCTACCCCGCAACGATCACAAACAATCCCTTTGTAGCGAATACGCTTATATTTACCACAGTGGCACTCATAATCTTTTATCGGACCGAATATTCTTTCACAAAATAATCCATCCCGTTCAGGTTTATAAGTACGATAATTAATTGTTTCAGGCTTTAAAATTTCACCGCTCGAATTTTCAAGAATTTCTTCAGGAGAAGCAAGCCCGATTGATATTTTTGAGAAATTGCTCTTTATTTTGTTTTCTTTTCTAAAAGCCATATTCTTACTGTGCTAATGGAAGTAAATAGTATGTGATTATTCTAAATTGATGCTCAATCCCAATCCTTTCAACTCATGCAAGAGTACATTCAAAGATTCCGGAATGCCGGCTTGCGGCATAGGTTCTCCCTTTACTATCGCTTCATAAGCTTTAGAGCGTCCTACCACATCGTCAGACTTAATCGTCAGTATTTCTTGGAGAATATGCGACGCGCCAAATGCTTCCAATGCCCAAACTTCCATTTCTCCAAAACGCTGTCCTCCAAATTGAGCTTTACCACCAAGGGGTTGTTGAGTAATCAGCGAGTACGGACCAATAGAACGCGCATGCATTTTGTCTTCCACCATGTGACCGAGTTTCAACATATAAGTTACCCCCACGGTTGCCGGTTGATCAAAACGTTCACCTGTACCACCGTCATAGAGATATGTTTTTCCATAAAGGGGAAGATAGGCTTTATCTGTCCATTTTGTCAAATCCTCAAGAGAAGCTCCATCAAAAATCGGAGTAGCAAATTTAACACCCAATTTCTTCCCTGCAGAACCAAGAACCGCTTCAAAAATCTGCCCGATATTCATACGAGAAGGCACACCCAATGGATTCAACACAATGTCCACAGGAGTTCCGTCGGCTAAAAACGGCATATCTTCCTGCCGTACAATACGGGAAACAATACCCTTGTTACCGTGACGACCAGCCATTTTATCTCCTACCCCAATTTTACGTTTCTTGGCAACATAAACCTTAGCCATTTGAACAATACCTGTAGGAAGTTCGTCGCCAATAGTTATACTAAATTTTTTTCGTTTCAAATCGGCATCCAATTCTTTGTATTTTTTCAAAAAGTTAAGAATCAGATCACGAATCATATGATTCGTACGCTCATCGTTCGTCCAATTACTAAGCTGGACAGAAGTAAAATCAAGCGCGCTAAAATTAGATGCACTAAACCTCGCTCCTTTAGAAACAATCTCTACTCCCAAATAATCTTTCACTCCTTGAGAAACTTTATTTTCCGTCAAAACCAATAGCTTTTTTACTAACATCGTTCGTAATTGAGCTACTTCAGTTTCAAAGTCATCGTCCAATTTAGGTAACATTGCTTTATCAGTCAACTTGGAACTACGATTTTTAATAATACGGGAGAATAACTTCTTATCAACAACGACCCCACTAAGCGAAGGAGAAGCTTTCAAAGAAGCATCTTTCACATCGCCGGCTTTATCTCCGAAAATAGCGCGAAGTAACTTTTCCTCCGGTGAGGGGTCGGATTCTCCTTTGGGGGTAATTTTACCAATCAGAATATCTCCCGGTTGGATACGTGCTCCAATTCTCACAATACCATTTTCGTCCAGATCTTTAGTTGACTCTTCACTTACATTAGGGATATCTGAAGTTAATTCTTCCATACCACGTTTTGTTTCACGAACTTCAAGCGTATATTCTTCAACATGAACGGAAGTAAGTACATCTTCGCGCACCAAACGTTCATTCAACACGATAGCATCTTCATAATTATATCCTTTCCAAGGCATATAGGCAACTAAAAGATTCTTACCTAAAGCTAATTCCCCTTTCTCGGTAGAATAACCCTCCGTCAATATTTGACCTTTTGTTACACGTTGACCTTTTTCACATACCGGACGAAGGTCAATCGTCATATTTTGATTAGTCTTACGAAACTTAGGTAGAGCATATTCTTTTAATGCAGGTTCAAAGCTCACAAATTCTTCATCTTTTGTTCTGTCATACAATATCCGGATAGTGGTAGCATCAACATAATCAACTACTCCGTCACTTTCGGCTGTTATTTGAGTACGTGAATCTCTTACTAATTGCCGTTCAATACCCGTACCCACAATCGGAGCTTCCGTCCTTAACAAAGGAACAGCCTGACGCATCATATTTGATCCCATTAAGGCACGGTTAGCGTCGTTGTGTTCAAGAAAAGGGATGAGTGATGCAGCAATGGAAGCTATTTGCTGGGGAGCAACGTCCATTAAATTCACACGCACCGGTTCAGCCATCGGATAATCGGCATCTTGACGAGATTTCACTCTGCTGCGAACAAAAGTTCCATCTTCATTCAAAGGCGCATTACCTTGAGCAATAATTTTATTTTCTTCTTCTTCAGCCGTTAAATAAACAATACCATTTTCAAAGATATTTACCTTACCATTTTCAACTTTACGATAGGGCGTCTCAATAAAGCCCAACTTATTGATCTTTGCATATACACACAAAGATGAAATCAAGCCGATGTTAGGACCTTCGGGTGTTTCAATCGGACAAAGACGCCCATAATGAGTATAATGCACATCGCGAACTTCAAATCCCGCACGTTCACGCGAAAGACCGCCAGGACCTAATGCCGACATACGTCTTTTATGTGTGATTTCCGCCAACGGATTCGTTTGATCCATAAATTGCGACAAGGCATTCGTTCCAAAAAATGTATTGATAACAGACGATATTGTTTTTGCATTGATCAAATCAATGGGAGTAAATACTTCATTATCCCGTACATTCATACGTTCACGAATAGTACGAGACATACGCGCCAATCCTACTGCAAATTGATTGGACAATTGTTCGCCCACAGTACGTACACGCCTATTACTCAAATGGTCAATATCGTCCACGTCCGCTTTAGAATTAACCAACTCTATCAAATACTTGATGATTTCAATAATATCTTCTTTGGTGAGGACTTTGACATCCATATTCGTAGTCAAATTCAGTTTTTTATTAATTCTGTACCGTCCTACATCACCCAGATCATATCTCTTTTCTGAAAAGAACAAATTATTAATTACTTCACGCGCACTCGTATCGTCAGCAGGATCTGCATTACGAAGCTGTCTGTAAATATATAAAACAGCTTCCTTTTCCGAATTACTCGGATCTTTTTGAAGGGTATTATAAATAATAGAATAATCCGATTGGTTAGATTCTTCCTTATGAAGAAGCACATTCTGAACGCCCGATTCTATAATTTCATTTATATGTGTTTGTTCAAGGATTGTTTCACGATCGATAATGACTTCATTACGTTCAATAGAAACCACTTCACCGGTATCCTCATCTACAAAATCTTCAATCCATGTTTTCAAAACACGAGCAGCCAACTTACGACCCATCACTTTTTTAAGGTTAGCTTTATTGATTTTAACATCTTCGGCAAGATTAAATATTTCAAGAATATCCTTGTCGTTCTCAAAACCAATAGCTCTTAATAGCGTTGTTACAGGCAATTTCTTTTTACGGTCAATGTAGGCGTACATCACGTTATTAATGTCCGTGGCAAACTCAATCCACGATCCCTTGAAAGGAATAATACGCGCCGAATAAAGTTTTGTTCCGTTGGTATGTACATTCTGCCCGAAAAAGACGCCTGGTGAACGATGAAGTTGTGACACCACAACCCGTTCCGCACCATTAATAACAAAAGTCGCCTTATCTGTCATATAAGGAATCGGACCAAGAAATACATCCTGAATAACCGTATCAAAATCCTCATGATCCGGATCCGTACAATATAATTTCAATTTCGCTTTTAATGGAACACTATAGGTAAGCCCACGCTCTATACAATCTTCAATAGTATAACGCGGGGGGTCAATATAGTAATCCAAAAACTCAAGAACAAAATTATTCCTCGTGTCTGCAATAGGAAAATTTTCGGCAAACACATGATATAACCCTTCGTTTTTTCGTTTTTCGGGGGGCGTATCCAATTGTAGAAAGTCTCGAAACGATTTTAATTGCACTTCCAAAAAATCCGGATATTCAAGTGGATTTCTTGTAGAAGCAAAATTAATCCTCTGATTTACAGTATTTAAAGGCATCAATTAATAAATTTGGTAGAACTTAATATGAAAGTATACACAAAAAGGTTAAGAATCTCTCACAACAAAGATTCTTAACCCAATTACCTGACACACAGGCAAATGTTATTTAAGTTCAACCTCTGCTCCAACTTCTTCCAGTGCATTTTTCAACACATCTGCATCGTTTTTAGATAAACCTTCTTTTATTACACTCGGAGCAGCGTCCACTACACCTTTAGCTTCTGTCAAGCTAAGACCACAAGTTTCCTTAACAGCCTTTATTACTTGAAGTTTAGCAGTACCGGTACTTTTCAACACTACGTCAAAAGAAGTTTTTTCTTCCACCACAGCAGCACCCGCTGCAGGACCGGCAGCAACAGCAACAGCTGCAACAGCAGGTTCAATACCATATTCTTGTTTGAGGATAGCTGCAAGTTCATTAACTTCTTTTACTGTCAAATTAACTAAATTTTCTGCAAGAGCTTTCAAATCTGCCATTTCTGTATAAATTTTAAATGTTTGTTTTACAAATAAATCAATCTGTAATTATTTGTCACCAAGAGTTTTGAGAACTCCGTGAATGGTATTACCACCTGATTGAAGAGCCGAAACAATGTTTTTAACCGGTGATTGCAGCAATACTACTACATCGGCAATAACTTCATTTTTACTCTTAATGCCAATAAGAGCCTCCAATTGATTAGCTCCTATAAAGAAACCTTCTTCCGCATAAGCAGCTTTTAAATTCGGAATCCCATCCTTAGCTATACTTTTGATTAGCTTAGCCGGTGCATTTGCCGTGTTAGAAAGCATTATTGCCGTAGAGCTTTTCAATGTATCATAAAGAGGAGAATAATCCACATTCAAATTTTCAAGAGTCTTGCGAAAGAGTTTATTTTTAACAACTACTAATTTAATGTTTTCTTTATAGCAAGCTCTACGTAAAGTAGAAGTTGACGCTGCATTCATTGCAGTCACATCCACCAAGTAAAAATGAGAATATCCTCGTACAGTGGCAGTCAACTGCTCAATTATTGCATTTTTATCTTCCTTTCTCATGTTCTTCCGTCTTATTAAATTTCTTCCATTGATTTCGGATCTATCTTAATACCTCCGCTCATCGTACTCGAAAGATAAATGCTCTTAATATAGGTACCCTTGGCAGAAGTCGGTTTCAATTTGATTAAAGTAGAAACAAATTCTTTTGCGTTTCCACGAATTTTATCCGGTTCAAATGAAACTTTACCGATAGAAGTATGAACAATACCGGTTTTATCCACTTTAAAGTCAATCTTACCTTGTTTTACTTCTTTTACCGCCTTGGCTACATCCACAGTTACAGTACCGCTTTTAGGATTAGGCATCAATCCACGAGGACCTAATATACGCCCTAAAGCACCGATTTTACCCATGATAGAAGGCATAGTGATGATAACATCTATATCCGTCCATCCACCTTTGATCTTTTCGATATATTCGTCAAGACCCACATAGTCAGCTCCGGCTTCTTTTGCAGCAGCTTCGGCATCAGGTGTACATAGCACTAACACACGCGTTTCTTTACCGGTTCCGTAAGGAAGGGAAACGACCCCTCTTATCATCTGGTTTGCTTTACGCGGGTCAACTCCTAAACGTACATCTATATCTATCGAAGCATCAAATTTGGTAAATGTAATTTCTTTCACCAAAGATGTGGCTTCTTTCAATGAATATGCCTTCCCTGCTTCAATTTTTCCTGCAGTTAACTTTTGATTTTTTGTCAGTTTACTCATTTAATTGAAGTTTTTAATTTTAAATCCGGAACTCCCCTTTTACAGTAATACCTACGCTACGTGCCGTACCCGCCACTGTTTTCATAGCTGCCTCAATGGTAAAACAGTTTAAATCAATCATTTTATCCTGAGCAATCGTCTTAATTTGTTCCCATGTCAATTCGGCAACTTTCTTACGATTAGGCTCGGCAGAACCACTCTTTAATTTTGCTGTTTCAAGCAATTGAATAGCAACAGGAGGAGTTTTGATTACAAAATCAAAAGACTTGTCTGCATAATAAGTAATAATAACAGGCAGTATTTTACCCGCCTTGTCTTGGGTCCTGGCATTAAATTGCTTGCAAAACTCCATTATATTAATTCCTTTAGAACCCAATGCAGGGCCTACGGGAGGAGATGGATTTGCCGCGCCTCCTTTAATTTGTAATTTGATTAGTCCAGCAACTTCTTTAGCCATTTCTTATTGAATTATAAATAAAATAATAATAAAGAATACTACAGCGTAACACCTGTCCTATTCTTTTTCAACTTGCATAAAACCTAATTCAAGCGGTGTTTTACGCCCAAATATCTTTACCATAACCTTTAACTTCTTTTTCTCGTTGTTTATCTCTTCAACGACTCCGTTGAAACCATTGAAAGGACCAAATATAACCTTTACCGTTTCACCGATAATATAAGAAATATTCAACTCCTCTCCCACGTCTTGAAATTCATCCACCGTACCGAGTATTCGATTCACTTCCGGTTGCCTGAGAGGAAGCGGTTTATCGGAATTCCCCAAAAAACCGATTACATTAGGTATATTTTTCAACCGGTGAGCCACTTCTCCTACCAGAATGGCTTCAATCAAAATATACCCCGGAAGATAATTCCTTTCCCTCACAATTTTTTTGCCGTTGCGAACCTGATATATCCTTTCTGTTGGAATCAACACCTGAGATACACTCTCGCCAAGATCACTGTTTTTAATTTCAGCATCCAAATACTCCTTCACTTTGGCTTCTTTTCCACTAATAGCACGTAATACATACCATTTTTTTTCGATCTCAGACATCCTCTAAATTTTGATTTTCAATGCGGATAGATAATTTTTCCCATTATAAATTGGAAACTAAAGTCCATTGCAAATACCAACAATGCAATAAGCAGGGAAGCATACAAAACAGCCACTGCACTGCTAGTCAACATAGAATAAGAAGGCCACGATACTTTATGAACAAGTTCGTTATAAGATTCTTTAATGTTAGAAACAATATTAAAAATAAACTTTTTCATCTTAACGAAATTAGCACGGAAGGAGAGACTCGAACTCCCGACACCCGGTTTTGGAGACCGGCGCTCTACCAAACTGAGCTACTCCCGTAATAGAAGTCAATTTCCATATAAACAGGAACAAACTTTTTTATAAAATTACACTAGTATTTCAGTAATCTGACCGGCACCTACCGTACGTCCACCTTCACGAATAGCAAAACGAAGACCTACATTTAATGCAACCGGATAAATTAATTCTACAGTAATTGTTAAATTATCACCCGGCATTACCATTTCGGTTCCCTCCGGAAGAGTAATTTCGCCCGTAGCATCCAGCGTACGCAAATAGAATTGAGGGCGATACTTATTATGGAACGGAGTATGACGACCCCCTTCTTCTTTTTTCAAAATATAAACTTCTGCTTTGAAGGTCGTATGAGGGGTAATTTTACCCGGATGGCAAATTACCATACCGCGTTTCACTTCATCTTTATCAATGCCGCGAAGCAACAAACCAACGTTATCACCCGCTTCGCCCGTATCCAAAATTTTACGGAACATTTCAACACCAGTAACCACTGATTTCTTACCTTCTGCCCCCAAACCAATAATCTGAACTTCATCGCCTGTTCTGATAACACCGGTTTCGATACGACCTGTTGCCACTGTTCCACGACCCGTAATAGAGAACACATCTTCAACCGGCATCAAAAACGGCTTTTCAGTATCACGTACAGGCAATGGAATCCATGTATCAACCGCATCCATCAATTCTACTACTTTATCTTCCCATTCAGGAACACCATTTAATGCACCTAAGGCTGACCCGCGAATAACGGGAGTATTGTCGCCGTCAAAATTATAGAATGAAAGAAGTTCTCTCATTTCCATTTCAACTAATTCCAACATTTCTTCGTCATCAACCATATCGCATTTATTCATAAACACCACCAACTTTGGCACATTTACTTGACGAGCTAACAAGATGTGTTCCCGCGTTTGGGGCATCGGTCCATCCGTAGCAGCCACTACGATGATAGCACCATCCATCTGAGCAGCGCCCGTAACCATGTTCTTTACATAGTCGGCGTGACCCGGACAATCCACATGTGCATAGTGACGATTAGCGGTTTGATATTCTACATGTGCGGTATTAATAGTAATACCCCTTTCTTTTTCTTCAGGAGCGTTATCAATAGAATCGAAAGAACGTATTTCCGAAAGACCCTTTTTTGCCAACACTGTCGTGATAGCAGCTGTCAATGTGGTTTTTCCGTGGTCAACATGACCAATAGTACCAACGTTTACGTGTGGTTTAGTACGTGAAAATTTCTCTTTAGCCATAACTTTACTACTTTATTTTAATATGTTGATAATCAATACTACTGATCTTATATAGGTATGAGCTGTTACCGGGACTTGAACCCGGGACCTCTTCCTTACCAAGGAAGTGCTCTACCACTGAGCTATGACAGCAATAAAAGAGCGGAAGACGGGACTCAAACCCGCGACCCTCAGCTTGGAAGGCTAATGCTCTATCGACTGAGCTACTTCCGCAATTTTGTGGGCAAAGATGGATTCGAACCACCGAAGGCGTAAGCCAGCAGATTTACAGTCTGCCCCATTTGGCCACTCTGGTATTTGCCCTAATGTTACTTTACGTTCCTGTTTTTATAAAGACAAACGAAACGGCGACAAATTTAGTTATTTATTTTTATCTCACAAAGAATTGTGTAATTTATTTATTTTGCAATTTCGCTTTTTATACTTGTGAATTTGCTTTTCCAAAGCATTGAGAGTATCATCCACCGCTTGTTCAAACGTATCGCACACCTTGCTTGCATAGAAAACCTCACCTGTAACGAACAATTTTATACCCGCTTCTTTATTCTCAGAAACTTCGGGTTTAGTAACCTTAAGCAATACTTCCACCGTCGTTGTATCACCGTAGAATTTCTCTAATTTAATAACTTTCTTCCGAATAAAATCCTGCAATTGCTCTGATGCATCAAAGTGAATTGATTGAATTCTAATTTCCATGATAATTTTTTCTTTTTAAGCTCTGGGATGAGCTTGTTTATATATTTTTTTTAATTTCTCAAAAGTCATGTGTGTATATATTTCGGTAGTTGTCAGGCTGTTATGTCCCAACAGCTCTTTTATCACACTGAGTTCCGCTTCGTTATTCAACATGGTTGTAGCAAAAGTATGTCGCAACACGTGAGGGCTTTTTTTCTTTAGCGTTACTACTTTTGAAAGACTCTGCCTCACTATCCTGCCGACTATACTTCTACTTAATTGTTTACCGTTTTTCCTGACAAAAAAAGTTTCCGGTTTACTACCTGAAAGGGCTTCGTCTCTTATGTCGATATACTCCCACATTTCTTTTTTCAACTCATCGCCAAAAGGAATTATCCGTTGCTTATTTCTTTTTCCGGTCACCCTAATAAGAGAAGCAGAAAAATCAATGTCACTGTCATGCAAGCTAATCAACTCAAAAAGTCTCATACCCGTCACATAAAAAACTTCGATGATTAAACGATTCCTACATGCCATATACCCTTCTCCGAAATCCGTTTCATCTAACAACCTATTCATTTCGCTTTCCTTTAAAAAAACAGGAAGTAATTTCCTGTTCTTGGGAGCCGTAATTCTCCAAAGAGGATTTATTGTTACTTTTCCTTGTTTTAAAAGATACTTATAAAAAGACCGGAGAGAGCTCAATTTTCCATTCACCGAAGTAGTGGCATATCCACTTTCCATAAGTGAAACTATCCATTCACGAATAATTCCGCCTTCAGGTCTGACTTCTGTTAAATCAAATATATTCCTTTCTGCAACAAAATTTCTGAACTGCGTTACGTCTGTTCCGTAAATGATAATGGTCCTTTCGGAATAATTTCGTTCATAACGAAGATAATCAAGAAAAGCTTTTACTAACATACAACACCACTCGTTACACTAATGATCAGGCAACGAATGTATAATAAAGAATCCAATCATTCAAAAAATTTACGAATAATTAATTTTCTATTTGCTGAAGTTTTTGAACATAAACTGCGTGTTCCTTCTTAAGTCTTTTAGTTACAGAAGGCTTATCAAATTGTTGCCTTCTTCTCAACTCTTTTACAATACCGGTTTTTTCAAATTTTCTTTTAAATTTTTTAAGCGATTTTTCAATGTTATCGCCTTCTTTTACAGGAACTACAATCATCGCAATTTATTATTTAATTTTGGTTATTGAATTTAAAAATTTACATTTAGTTTAATTTGGGGGCGAAATTACATAAAGTTTCTTTATTCTACAAAAGAAATTGAGTATTAAGCTGAAATCTTTTATCTGAAAAACTTTTAGGTGGTTAATTTTTTTTAATAAAAACTTTTTTATCTTTGCACTAGTTTTAAACTTCTTTTGTACCACTTTCTTAGGAAGAAGCAGAATTAAAACAAATGAATGGGGAAACTGAGGAAACATAATTGTACAGATTTTGAATAAGTTAGCCGTACTTAATTATATGCAATTAACGAACTTTGTTATTATATAAACTATATTCATCGAAAGCCTGAAGATCATTTGCATACTTCTGAATTGTATGAATCAAAAAAACAATAAAACCTTGTTTTATTCGAAAATTATTAGAAGTTCTAACTTGTGGCAAAAAGGAATAGATTATTTGTTCAATTTCATGGAGCAGGGAGGCTGCATACTAGGTACGAGCCGGAATTTCCGGAACGCACCCAAGAAATATCAACTGCTTAAGGGGACAGACAAGATTACCTTTTTTGATGTGATGATTTGCGTTGGAACAGAAAATATATTTTATCGTTTTAACCCTTTCAACTCTCCGAGCAGGTAGAAATAGGCTGCTGCCATTGCTGTCATGCAACAAGAGTTGAAAAAAACTATGCCAATGAAATATCATAAGTCGATACCCAGATCATTGAGCCGGATCAAATACTTCAACCGATGGATCATCTTCCTGTTGGACCTTTTACTCTCTGTTTGTAGCACAGGGATAGCGCTGCTATTCATTGATAGCGTATTTACAGCCGCATTTACCGGAGGCTTAATAATACTAAAAATATTATTCCTCTCAGGGCTTTGCAGCGCAACCGGCATTATTTGCCTACGGATACACAAAGACGTGATTCGCCATTCCAACTTTATCGAAGCGGGACGTATCGGCATCGCTTCCCTTTTAAAAATAGCGCTGCTGTTTCCCGCCGTATTCCTATGGGTCGATGTACAGGACGTACGATTGCTTTTTGTTGAAAGTGTCATTGACGTCTTTCTTACCTTTTTTACACTGGTGGTCGTCAGGGTGGGGTTGATTATTGCATACAATCATCTGTTAAACAGATATCAAAGCATTTTTAATAAAGAAAACCTGTTATTGCTGGATACAGGCATCCAATATACTTCGTCGTTTCTAAGTTCTTCCTTATGGAATATTAAGCAGACTTACCGGATAACCGGATTTCTGAAATTAGGGAAAAATGAACACCTGCGCCTGAGCGGCTATCCTGTCTATTCTGTCAATAATCAGGCGGAATTCGACAAATTAGTCAATCTCCATTTTGTAAAAGCCGTGCTTTTCCCCGATTATGCATCCGTGAAGGAAGAAAGCGACCGTCTGATCCGCTATTGTGAAAAACGGAAAATACGCATGTTGGTGCTCCCTTCCATCAATGAAGTGAAAGAAGGAAAAATTAATTACCGTAACCTGCCGGAAGTACGGATAGAAGATCTATTAGACCGGGAAGAAATCAAAATCAACATGCAGGATATTGCCCTTTCACTAAAAGATAAAGCTGTGATGGTAACCGGAGCTGCAGGCTCTATCGGAAGCGAACTTTGCAGGCAGTTGTGCCGGTTCGGGGTAAAGCAATTAGTATTGTTCGACTGTGCCGAAACACCCATGCACCATATCCGCTTGGAACTGGAAGAAAACTATCCCCAAGTGGTCTTTCACCCGGTTATGGGTGACATACGCAACTGCGCACGCGTGGAAACCACATTCCGGCATTTCTCACCCCAGATAGTATTTCATGCCGCAGCCTATAAGCACGTCCCTCTGATGGAAGAAAACCCTTGTGAAGCCGTATGCACTAATGTGTTGGGAACAATGATTGTGGCCGATGCGGCAGTTAGCCATAAGGTGGACAAATTCATCATGATATCAACAGACAAAGCCGTCAACCCAACCAATGTGATGGGCGCATCCAAACGTTTGGCCGAGATATACGTACAAAGTCTGGGGATAAACATAGCCAAGATGCGCCAGCAAGGGAAAACCCGTTTTATCACTACCCGTTTCGGCAATGTGCTGGGTAGCAATGGCTCAGTAATCCCCCGTTTCCGCGAACAGTTGCGGAAAGGCGGACCCATTACGGTAACTCATCCGGACATTATCCGTTACTTCATGACCATCCCCGAAGCCTGTCGCTTAGTGTTGGAAGCCGCTTGTATGGGCAAAGGAAATGAAATTTTCGTTTTCGACATGGATAAACCCGTCAAGATAAACGATTTGGCACACCGCATGATTGAGTTAGCCGGTTTGGAACCCGGCAAAGACATACAAATCAAATACACTGGACTTCGACCCGGCGAGAAGCTCTATGAAGAACTCTTAGCAACCAAGGAGAACGCCTTATCCACCTCTAACGAAAAAATATTCTGCGCTCAAGTGCGCGAGTACGACTATAGCAACATCCACCAACAAATAACCGTCCTTTGCGAAACCGCCAGCCGGATAGAAATCATGGAAACAGTTCGCCAAATGAAAGAACTGATTCCCGAATTCATCAGCCGGCAGTCCGAGTTTGAGTGTTTGGATGAGATAAATGCGGCGATGTTCAACCGGATTACAACCTAAATATCATGCCTCCCAACCAGGATTTGTATGATATTACTTCAAAACGCTTTTGAGGATGCGGGAGGTAGTAAAATCCTTTCAACTGGAGATTGTTTTCTCGCATAGAAATACCGCGACTTCGATAGCAACCACGATTGCAACTTTTTATCAACAAATCAAAGTGGCGAATATGAAACAGTAAGTTCAAGTAGTAAATGCAACTGAAGTAAGAAAAATATATACAACCCTTTACTTAATTTTCCTTAATTTTTAATCCCGCCAACGGGTATAACTAATAAAAAAATCGATTATGAAAGTAGTTATTGATCCGCGATGTAATATACTTTATTCTTCATACTATATACGAGGGCTTATTGATATATTTGGGAAGAATAATATTTCATTTTCAATGAGATATTTTAAATCAATAGATATGCAAAAAGAATCTCATTCGTTTGATCACTATTTTGCTTTTATATTAATAATTGATAATACAAAAATAAACAAAATAATTATTGATTTTAGAGATAAGAATACAGTGAAAGATGAAGCATACCAGTGGTGTGATATATATGCTAAAGTTAATTTTAACAAAGAATTTACTCAGGATAAATACTTTGCTAAAATAATATCTATCCCTCCCGGCTTTGGGATAAGAGTATATAATTTAATGGAAACAATCTCTTATGCATTATGTAATTTAGTGAAATCTTTATCTTATATGCCAATAGATATAAAATCTTTTTTGTTAAATTATGCAATTACATATTATATACGCTCTCCTATAGAGAATTATACCATACCAACAAAAAGTAGAGATAATTATATATTTTTTATTTCAACTCTTTGGAATCATGATAATTGTGTGACCAACACAAATAAATTACGATATATATTTATCTCTAAAGCAAGGACTCTTAAAAATATTATTTTTGAAGGAGGTTTTAAGGCTTCTATGAATAATCCGGAATATGAAAAATATAAAGATGTTATTTTTACAAAAAGATATTCTGTGGCTGATTATGTAAAAAAGACAAAACAATCATGTTGTGTTTTCAATACTCCGTCTGTTCATTATTGCCATGGTTGGAAATTAGGTGAGTTTTTAGCCATGGGAAAGGCAATAATTTCCAGCGCTTTTTTTAATGATTTACCACAAAATTTGCAGCATGGAGACAATATACATATAGTGAAAAATGAACAAGAAATAGGAGATGCACTTTCATTAATTTGCAATGATGCTATTTACAGATCAAATCTTGAATGTAAAGCTAAAGAATATTATAATTTGTATGCGTCTCCACAAGCGGTAATAAATAAAATATTATCAAGAATAAATAAAAAAATAGAGTAATGATGAATTTAAATTTGCATTGTTGTCTAAGGAAGCCAAAATAAATTGGCAATTTACAACTAAGGATGCTTGGATAAATTGGATAAAATTGACAAACTATATCCGTCATTTGAAAATTAATTTAACACTACCTTATAAATAAGATTTATAACCTTTATTGTATCCGTATGTTTTTGGGTTAATATGCCTTTTTAAAATGATAAATAATAAAAGAACACTAGTCACAGGAGGAAGTGGATTTATTGGCTCCAATCTTTGTGAGGCATTGTTGGAACTAAACAATCAGGTTGTATGCTTCGATAATTTTTCAACAGGAAAAATAGAGAACATCCAACATTTGTTTGATAATAAGAATTTCAAATTAATTGTAGGTGATATCCGGAATCCGGAAGACTGCCGGAAAGTAGCGGATGGAGTTGATTATATCTTCCACGAAGCAGCTTTGGGTTCAGTGCCCCGTTCGATCAAAGATCCGGTTACTTCCAACGAAGTAAATATTTCGGGATTCCTGAATATGCTGGTGGCGGCACGGGATGCAAAAGTGAAGCGATTTGTATATGCGGCAAGTTCTTCTACGTATGGTGATTCCCAGTCGCTTCCTAAAGTGGAAGAAGTAATCGGCAAACCGTTATCCCCTTATGCTGTCACTAAGTATGTGAATGAACTATATGCCGATGTTTTCTCCAAAACGTACGGAATGGAATGTATCGGATTGCGTTATTTCAATGTTTTTGGGAAACGGCAAGATCCGGATGGAGCGTATGCAGCAGTTATTCCCTTGTTTGTAAAGAAATTGATTAATCACGAATCGCCGGTCATTAATGGCGACGGCGAATACTCCCGTGATTTTACCTATATCAAGAATGTCGTGCAGATGAATCTGTTGGCATTATCCACTCAAAATCCGGAAGCTTCGAATACCGTATATAATACGGCTTGCGGAGAACGGACTACGTTGAACCAATTGGTAAACTATCTCAAAGAATATTTAAGTAAATATGATTCTGAAATAGCCAAAGTTGAAGTGATTCATGGAACAAATAGAGTTGGAGATATACCTCATTCGTTGGCAAGTATAGAAAAAGCGCGGCAGTTATTAAATTACAATCCTCAATATAGCATGAAACAAGGGCTGGAAGAAGCCACAAAATGGTACTATAAAAAATTGGGAATTGGGAATTGAGAATGAAGAACTGTCATGGCGGACTTGATCTGCATCCCCTGACAATCGTTAAACACTTTTCTATAATAATATGAACAAAAATAAGATAGCAATCATTGGATTGGGTTATGTAGGATTGCCCTTGGCTCGTTTGTTTGCGACAAAATACCCTGTTGTGGGCTTTGATATCAACAAAAAACGAGTAGAAGAATTAATATCCGGCAAGGATAATACATTGGAAGTAGAGGAATCCATTTTGAAATCTGTTTTGGCGTCCTGTCATTGCGGGCTAGACCCGCAATCTTCTAATAAGAACGGCTTGTTCTGTTCTTATAATTTGGACGATATTAAAAATTGCAACTACTATATTATTACCGTTCCAACTCCCGTTGATAAGAATAACCGCCCCGATTTAACCCCTTTGTATAAAGCCAGCGAAACGGTAGGCAAGGTAATAAAAAAAGGAGACATAGTGATTTATGAATCCACGGTGTATCCGGGCGCCACGGAAGAAGATTGTATTCCGGTGGTTGAGAAAACTTCGGGATTAAAATTCAACATTGATTTTTTTGCAGGCTATTCACCCGAACGGATTAATCCGGGGGACAGGGAACATACGGTTGAAAAAATAAAAAAAGTAACATCCGGTTCTACATCGGAAGTCGGCAAAAAGGTCAATGATTTATATGCTTCCGTTATAACAGCAGGGACGTATTTGGCGCCAACGATTCGTGTGGCTGAGGCTGCCAAAGTAATTGAAAATTCCCAGCGTGACATCAATATTGCTTTTGTCAATGAACTGAAAAAGATTTTCGACAGGATGGGCATTGATACGAATGCAGTGTTGGAAGCTGCGGGAACGAAATGGAACTTTCTTCCTTTCAAACCCGGATTGGTAGGCGGACACTGCATTGGTGTTGACCCGTATTACCTGGCGCAAAAAGCACAGGAATACGGTTATCATCCCGAAATTATCTTAGCTGGTCGCCGGATGAATGACAGTATGGGCGAATATGTAGCCTCGGAAGTGGTAAAGAAGATGATTAAGCAGGGGATTCAGGTGAAAGGAGCGAACATCCTTGTGTTGGGAATTACTTTCAAGGAAAATTGTCCGGATATCAGGAATAGCAAAGTGGTGGATGTAGTGAAGGCATTGAAAGAATATGATACGAATGTTACAATATATGATCCTTGGGTGAATCCGGAGGAAGTGAAACGGGAATATGGATTGGAGATTTTGACGGAAATGCCGGAAGGAAAGTTTGAGGCGGTGGTGGTGGCTGTGGTGCATAAAGAATTAGAAAATGTAAAAATGGATGGTAAAATTATATATTGCGTGAAATGAAAATATGGTATTGTTAAATTGATATAGTTTTTAGTCAAAAATAAGACGTTAAATTTCTAATAATCAATCTTACATTGGAAGTGTCATAAATCAACTGAGAATATTATTTCCGTATGTTCCGTTTTTGTAATAATACCTTTCGATATACATCCCTATCACGTTATCATGAACCGTTTCGTTTTTGGAAAAACAAATCGTTTTACGATTCAAGCGTTTCAAGTGAGTCCTGAAATTCAAATTCTTTCGCTCGATTTTCCATGTCTTATCCTTGCCCACACGAAGCTTATCAGAGGGAATGTACTTTGAATATGTCCCCCAATCCTCTGTGTGGTAGTTGGCTATATCAAATACTTTCAACGAGTTCCATAAGATCAAAAAATCCTTGTCTGTGCGTTTGCCGTTATGCCAAGACAGAATACAACCCGACTTGCGCTCTATGGCATACCACGTCCAACGTTGATTGCCTTTGTTACCCACAAAACTCCAAAATTCATCCATTTCTCCACTAAATACTATCTCAACGTCAAGACAGTCAAACATTGGTTGCTCTTGTTTGGTGATAAAATAGGGGTTCAGGTTTAGCGTTTTTTTTAATACGGCAACTACCGTATCCTTACTGATTTGAAGCACTTGCCCAATATCCCTAACACCACTGCTGTTAAGCCTCATCTCAATGATCTTATCCCTTATGCCTTGCTTTCGAGCATTATAGCGATAGGAACGCTGAAAATATTTTTTACACTCCTTGCAGCACCAGCGCTGTTCGCCGGTGCAACTTTTCCCGTTTTTCTGCAAATCATTGCTATGGCAATAGGGAAAATGAATTTCTTCTGAATGTATCATGGCTTTTTTTGCAAATATACATGAAATTTTTCAATTACTCACAGACGAATAAAAATTGAGGGGTCAGTGTGAAGTGCCCCCTCCGTATCCTTACCCGATTTTTTCTATTTTTGTAATGAAATAAAAACCAATTCATATGAAAACATCAGGCTTAGATGTTCACAAAGATAGTATCTTTTGTGCCATTTACAATGGAAAAGCGTA
>SNRY01000058.1_pt1 | contig 48007 bp, 43 predicted proteins | sample 4693421 | NCBI WGS metagenome assembly SNRY01 (sample SAMN11003215, study PRJNA524138) | termite gut metagenome | isolation source: Bacteroidetes bacterial symbionts from single cell of protist host amplifed... | host: Streblomastix strix ... | reverse complement strand
AGGGTTACCATTGATTAATAATTGGGCGTTTTTGATTTCTACTTTACGGTCGCCGCGTATATCTGCATTTCGAAAGCGGATTGACTGCCATGTATATTTGGGTAAACGGACAAAAAGTGGGTTACAGTCAAGTAACAAAAAGCCCTGCCGAATTTGATATTACGTCTTATGTTCGTCAAGGGAAAAATACGATAGCTATTGAAGGCTACCGCTGGAGTGATGGGTCGTATCTCGAAGACCAGGATTTTTGGCGTTTATCTGGTTTCGACAGAGGAATTTATTTGTATAGCACTGCTCAAATCCGTATTCAGGATTTCTTCGCCCAAGGTGATTTGGATAATAATTATAAAAACGGACTTTTTTCGGTGGATATTACCTTGAAAAATTACTTGAAAGATATCCAAAAAGTACAGATGCAAGTCAAATTATTGGATGCTTCCGGCAAACAGATTTACCAAAAAGACAAGGTTGTAAATGCTGATTTTGAAACTGATACACATATAACTTTTGCACAAACCATATCAAAACCTAATTTATGGAGTAATGAAACACCTTACCTCTATACTTTATTATTGGCATTATCGGATGAAAAAGGAAAAACGATAGAAACTACTTCCTGTCAAATCGGCTTCCGTAAAGTAGAAATCAAAAACGCCCAATTATTAATCAATGGTAACCCTATTTTAGTCAGAGGAGTAAACCTGCATGAGCACAATCCTTATACTGGACATGTACAAACGGAGGAAATGATGCGTAAAGATATTGCCCTGATGAAACAGAACAACATCAACGCCGTGCGCACCAGCCATTACCCGCAAAGTGTCTTGTGGTATAAACTCTGCGATGAATATGGACTTTTTTTAGTGGACGAAACCAATTTGGAATCGCACGGTTTGGGTTACGGTCCCGACAATGTGGCTAATTTTCCCGAATGGAAAGCGGTGCATCTCGATAGAGTCATTCACTTGGTTGAACGTGATAAAAATCATCCTTCAGTCATTATATGGTCGTTGGGAAATGAAGCAAGTAACGGAAAAGCCTTTTTTTATATGTATGATTGGGTAAAAGGGCGCGACAACAGCCGCCCGGTACAATACGAACAAGCAGGCGAAAAACGAAATACGGATATTGTTTGTCCGATGTATCCACGCATTGAAAACATGAAACGATATGCCGAAAGAACTGATGTAACCCGTCCGTATATTATGTGCGAATATGCTCATGCCATGGGCAACAGTACCGGTAATTTTCAGGAATATTTTGACATTATTGCTACATCTCCTCACATGCAAGGCGGTTTTATCTGGGACTGGGTGGATCAAGGAATAAAAGCGACAGACGACAGTGGTCGCGATTATTGGGCGTATGGTGGCGACATCGGCGGTTACAAATACACGCACGACCAGAATTTCTGCGCCAACGGCTTGATTACGCCCGACCGCAAACCGCATCCCGGATTGTCCGAAGTAAAGAAAGTGTATCAGGATATTCTTTTCCATGCAAAAGACTTGGAAAAAGGAATTATCACTATTGAAAACCGTTTTCTGTACAATGATTTGAAAAATTACGATTTCAAATGGGAATTGATTAAAAACGGCAAAAAAACAGCAGAAGGCAAATTAGATGTAACCCAAGTGTCATTAACAAAGAAAGATATACTAATTTTCCTGCCGACAATTGCGAAGGAAGCCGGTGCTGAGTGTTTTCTGAATATTTTCGCTTATACAAAAACTGCAACCGAGATGATTCCCGCCAGTCATGAAATCGCACGGGAACAATTCGCCTTTCCAACAAATGATTATTTTGCAGAAAATCAATCTTTTTCTTCGTCCGGTATCGAAGTGGTAAAAGACGATGATAAAACCATCGTCTTGAAAGCAGGAGAAACAACCGTTGCGTTTAACAAACAGAATGGCAACTTGGATAATTACTCGTATGGACGTAAACGCCTGCTGACTTCAGGGATTCAACCCGATTTCTGGCGTGCACCGACCGATAATGATTTTGGCAACCGATTGCCAGAATTAGCTAATGTTTGGAAATTGGCAGGACAAAATAAAACGCTGACTAATTTTACAGTACATGAATCATCAGCATACGATGCAAAAGAAATCATTATCACGGCTAATTATACGTTGAATGATGTTTCCAGTCCCTATACAGTGCGCTATACAGTTTCAGGCAATGGTAGCGTAAAAGTGCATGTTTCCTGGAAAGCCGGTAAAAAAGATTTGCCCGAAATCCCTCGTTTCGGTACACAACTGCGACTTCCATCCGAATTTGAAACATTTACGTATTACGGCAGAGGTCCTTGGGAAAACTATTCCGACCGGAACACATCCGGTTTTATCGGCATTTACAACAGCTCGGTTGCCAAACAAGCATTTGATTATATCCGTCCACAGGAAAACGGTAACAAAACGGACGTCCGTTGGCTTACACTAATCAATAAAGACGGATTGGGAATTAAAATTGCAGGCACCCAACCATTAAGCGTAAAAGCAACGCATAATCCGGCGGAAGATTTGGATTTCGGCGTTCCCAAAAAAAACGCCCACCCAAGTGATGTAACTCCCCGAAAAGACATTTATCTAAATGTGGATTTGTTGCAACGTGGACTTGGTGGAGATGATAGTTGGGGGGCATTACCCCACAAATCTTATCGCTTATTGAATGATGCGTATGAGTATGAATATGAAATAAGTATAGTAAATAAATAATATGAAGACAGCAATAGAAGAACGTTGGGGAACACATCCCAATGATGTTAAAAAGTATGACACAACGCAATTGCGTAAAGAATTTTTAGTAGAAAAACTATTTGAAGCGGATGCCGTTTTAATGACTTACACGCACAACGACCGACTGATTATAGGATGCGCAATGCCGGTAAAGGAATTATTAAAATTAGAAACCGTTGATTTGATTCGCTCTAAGTATTTCTGTGAAAGGAGAGAACTTGGTATTATCTGCATTGAGGGTGAGGGTGTTGTTATTATTGATGGAAAAGACTGTCATCTGGGTTTTAAAGATGCAGTATATATAGGTCGGGGAACAAAGCGACTTCTAACGAACGCACATTGAGCCAAATGATCCTGAGTGAAATCGTTCCCTGTTGCCAGTTACAGATGGGTTTAACGGAAATCAAAGAAGGAAGCGTATGGAATACCATGCCACCTCATACGCATTCGCGCCGGATGGAAGCCTATTTCTATTTCAAAGTTCCCGAACAACAAGCGGTTTGCCATTTTATGGGACAACCGCAGGAAACCCGTCACATTTTCATGGGGAACGAACAGGCGGTTATTTCACCTTCTTGGTCTATTCATTCGGCAGCCGGGACAAGCAATTACACTTTCATCTGGGCAATGTGTGGCGAAAATCTGGATTATGATGATATGGACACTTTCTCGGCTGATTTATTGAGATAATAATTTATGAATTAATGAAATACAATCTGATGAAAAAAACAATTTATTTATTTTTCGCCTCTTTATTCTTTCTCGCTTGCTCCAATCAATCCCAATCATTGCAAGTAATCGCAGAGAACTCAAGTGATTTTGAACGTAATGAGTTGATAGAAATACCTTTGGCGGAAGTTACTGCAAAATTACCCTTGAAAGACGGACAGGTTTACGAGGTGAGAAACAGTCAAAATGAAATCATTCCTTCTCAATCTACTTTTGATGGCAAGCTGCTTTTTCAATCCACGCTGAAAACAAAAGAAACCGCTCGTTTCACCATTGCCTTCGGCGAAAAACAAAATTTCCAATCAAAAACTTTCGGTCGTTTGGTTACAGAGCGATACGATGATTTTGCTTGGGAAAACGACCGGGTAGCTTTCCGCATCTACGGACAGGCATTAGTCCCAATTGACGGACCCAGCAACGGCTTGGATATCTGGTACAAACGTACAAATGAATTGGTAATTAACAACTGGTACAAAAACGACTTATCTGGAATTGCTTCCTATCATAATGACAATGGAGAAGGTTTGGATGACTATAAAGTTGGACGGACATTGGGCGCCGGTGCTATGGCTCCTTTTTTCAATGACAGTCTTTGGTTGAATGAAAATTTTGTTTCCTCCGACATTTTGGATAACGGACCCTTGCGTACCACTTTCAAATTAATATATAAAGATATAAGAGTAGGTGACCAAACTTTCAGCGAAAACCGCCTCTTTTCCATTGATGCCGGTGCACAGTTGTCAAAAGTAACTCAAGAATACGGAACAACAAAAGCAATTCCTGTCTCAGCTGGAATTGTCAAACGGGAATCCGGCGATTCATTAATTATTTCGCCGGATAAAACATGCATTGAATACCTCGAACCGAAGACAGATAAGGCTGAAGGAATTTATATCGGACTCGTATTTCCACAAGGAATCAATCGTGTCGTGACAGAGCAAGGTCACATTTTGGTTGTCACCACTTATCAGCCAAATCAGCCGCTTGTTTATTATACCGGATATGGTTGGAATCAGTTTGGTTTTACGGATGCAAACGATTTTCAAACTTATCTTGAAAACTTTGTAAAAGGCTTGAAACAACCTTTAATCGTTTCAATTAATTAATAATCAAACATATAAATACTTAAAAACATGAACAATTCATTTTCATTAGAAGGAAAAATCGCCTTAGTTACAGGCACCTCTTACGGTATCGGTTTTGCACTGGCTTCTGCATTTGCCAAAGCTGGAGCAACTGTCGTTTTAACGACTTGAAACAAGAATTTGTAGATAAAGGATTAGCAGCATATAAAGAAGTCGGAATTGATGCAAAAGGATATGTCTGTGATGTAACCGATGAAGAACAGATAAACAAATTAGTCAAACAAATTGAAACAGAAGTGGGTGTGATTGACATTTTGGTAAATAATGCCGGAATCATCAAACGCATTCCGATGATAGAAATGTCGGCTGCTGAATTTCGTCAAGTGATAGATGTCGATTTGAATGCTCCTTTCATTGTCTCTAAAGCAGTTATTCCGGGTATGATTAAAAAAGGAGGCGGAAAGATTATCAATATTTGTTCGATGATGAGCGAATTAGGACGAGAAACCGTTTCTGCTTATGCTTCGGCAAAAGGCGGACTAAAAATGCTTACCCGCAATATTGCATCCGAATATGGAGCCTATAATATTCAATGCAACGGCATCGGTCCCGGTTACATTGCTACGCCCCAAACGGCGCCACTTCGCGAAAAACAAGCCGATGGTTCGCAGCATCCCTTCGATTCATTCATCATTGCCAAAACACCTGCTGCTCGTTGGGGAACACCGGAAGATTTGGCTGGTCCGGCAGTTTTTTTAGCATCAGAGGCATCGAACTTCGTTAATGGACACATTTTGTATGTGGATGGCGGTATATTGGCTTATATCGGCAAACAACCTTGAAAACAACAAAAGAATAATTAAATTATATATGACTAAAAAGGATTTAATTACTGCTGCCGCAGCAAAAGGTGGTATTACGCAACGAGAAATAAAGCAAGCTATAGAACCGGTGTTTGAATGTATTTTAGAGGCTTTAGAAAAAGGAGAAAATGTTATTATCCAAGAATTTGGAACATTTTATGTAAAAGAATGGAATGAGCGTAAATCAAGAATCCCATATACGGGAGAAACGATTATAACTCCTCCGAGAAAGGTAGTTAAGTTCAAAATAACACGAAGATCATCGCTCAATGACAAAGGGGCATATAGGTTGATATAACCTGTAGCTCTTTTGAAGTATGCCTATCTGATTAATCTTGGGTAATTTCGGAAATAGTTGTACTTTTGCCGACAATGTGCGACAAGAAGTCGCCTAAACAATTGTTCAGCAAGTGTGACTGAACCTGTTATTCCGTTAACAGTAGCCTAAAGAGGCGTGCGATTGGAGTAATCCGGTGGTGCGAAGCCCTCTTGACAAAGTCCCTGTCTAACAAGAAGTGTGAACCGCAAGGGGATACAGCTACTGCCAGCATCAGGCAGTTAAGGGGCAAGGCTCTCCGATATGAACAACGGATGTGAATCGCTGCACTATCGTGACAAAGAAAAGGCTAAAGGTGCTGACAAGCCTTGACCAAAAGGTAAGCAGCCGGTTAATTCTCTCTCGCGTAGGATTACACGGACAAAGCGCTGCGGTAGATGGGCGGGTTCTAAGTCGGAGATTAGTTGTTTATTCGGAACTTGGTAAGCCCAAATCTCTCCTGTTGGCAACAGCAGGTAAGCCGACCGTAAGGAAAGCCGAATGGGATGTGGGTATGAGATGACGGAAAAAGCAAATGCTTTCCTGTAATGGGAGAGATAGGGATTCTAACAGTATCCTGCTGTGAAAACAGGCAGACTTCCGTCGGGTGATTCGTTACAGAATGATTGGAAGAATTTGAATGAAGAAAAAAAAAAAAAAAAGCGATGGAACGGAGTGCAAACAAAGTGTGCATCTTCACAACTTGGGGTAGCAAACTGGACTGAGATAGATTGGGACAAATGCGAACGCAGGGTGAGAAAGCTTCAAATCAGGATTGTAAAGGCTCAAAAAGAAAAGAGATACAACAAGGTGAAAGCCTTACAGTATCTTTTGGTTACCTCCTTAGAAGCCAAATTATTGGCAATAAAGAGAGTAACGTCCAATAAAGGAAAAAGAACAGCCGGAGTGGATAAAGTCAAATGGACTACTCCAATCTCAAAATCAAAAGCGGTGCACTCCCTTAAGCGTAGGGGATACAAGCCCAAACCTCTGAAAAGAGTGTACATTGCCAAGAGCAACGGGAAACAACGACCTTTGGGAATACCCACCATGCAAGACCGGGCTATGCAGGCATTATACCTGATGGCTTTAGAACCGGTAACCGAAACAAATGCGGACTGTAACTCTTACGGCTTCCGAAGAAAAAGAAGCACGGCAGACGCTATTGACGCTTTGCACAGGTTACTGAGTCGGAAATGTTCGCCGGAATGGATATTGGAGGGAGATATTAAGGGTTGCTTCGACCACATTAGTCACCAATGGCTTATCAATCATGTACAAATTGATAAAACCATATTGGATAAATGGCTCAAATGCGGCGTAGTGTTTAATAAAATACTCTCTCCTACAAAGGAAGGAACGCCGCAAGGCGGAATCATTTCCCCAACGCTTGCCAATGCAACCCTCGACGGAATGGAAACCTTAGTCAAACAGAAGTATTCAAACAAACTTCTGGGGAAAGGAAATCTTTATTGTCCCAAGGTAAATCTGGTTCGATATGCCGATGATTTTGTCATCACAGCCGAAAACAGAGAAATACTGGAAGAAATAAAAATCCTACTCACTGAATTTCTATCCGAGAGAGGATTAAGTCTTTCAGAGGAAAAGACGCTGATTACCCACATTTCTCAAGGATTCGACTTTTTGGGTTTCAATATCCGGAAGTACAACGGAACATTATTGATTAAACCCTCTCAGAAGAGCCAAAAGAAAATGACGGAAAAACTGCATGAGGTGATATTTAAGAATAAAGCAGCCTCGCAGTGTTTATTGATAGAAATGCTTAATCCGGTAATAACCGGGTGGGGAAATTATTTCTGTCACGTAGTTTCCAAAGAAGTGTTTGCCAAAATTGACCATATTTTGGTCGGTCAACTCAAACGCTGGGCATTCAGACGACACAACAAGAAGTCGAAACAATGGGTCATTGACAAGTACTTCAAAGCTGAAGGTAACAGAAAATGGGTGTTTAAAGACACGCTTGAATATAACGAAGTTAAACAGACTTTCGTACTCAAGAAGTTAGCTGACATACCCATTGTCCGGTACGTGAAGATTAGAAAGGATGCCAATCCTTTTGACCCGACTTGGGACGCTTATTTTGAGCGAAGACGATATAATCATCTTCGTGTTCAACCCTCTAAAGGGTAACTTTATCGGACAAAGGCTTGCAAAAGTCATTGAACCGGTTTAATTTTGTGAGAATTAAACTTAGTAATCATCTGAGCCGTATGCGGGGAAACTCGCACGTACGGTTCTTATAGGGGAAAGCGGCGGTAACGCCGCCGACCTACTTAATATGTGGATTGTATTCGCTTTTATATCAGCATTTCTATTAGGTTGTTACGAGGTCAGTAAAAAACAAGCGTTAAACGGGAATGCCGTTTTGCCTGTATTATTTCTTAACACACTGATATCCAGTCTGATTTTTGTGCCATTTATTATTCTTTCTTATGCTACCGATTATTTGGATGGAAGCTTGTTTTATCTTCCTTCCGTATCGTTAGAAGCACATGGGAAAGTATTTTTAAAATCCTGGATTGTATTGAGTTCATGGATTGCCGGTTATTTTTCCGTCAAGCATCTTCCTCTGACACTTAATGGACCGATTAAAGCCACTCAACCGATTGTAACGCTTATCGGTGCCATGTTGATTTTTGGCGAACGCTTAAATCTATATCAATGGATTGGCGTTTTCTTAGGTTTACTGTCGCTGTTCTTGTTGTCCGTTTCAGGGAAAAAGGAAGGTATTCGGTTTACACACAACCGGTGGATTGTATATGCTATCATTTCCATGCTGTTCGGTGCATTAAGCGGTTTGTATGACAAATACCTGATGCGTTCAATGGATGTGATGACGGTGCAAGTTTGGTTTAATGTTTATCAATTAGCTTTGATGGCGATTGTTCTTCGCTTTTTGTGGTATCCCAAACGTAAAAATCACACTCCTTTTGTATGGAAAGGAAGTATTATTCTTATTTCTGTTTTTTTAGCATTTGCTGATTGGATTTATTTTTATGCGCTGAGTTTTCCCGATTCCATGATTTCCATTGTTTCATTAATCAGGAGAAGTAACGTACTTATTACATTTATCGTCGGAGGTCTGTTTTTCCATGAGAAAAATCTAAAAAACAAAGTGATTGATTTATTATTGGTTTTATTAGGAATGCTGTTTATCTATTACGGAACAAAATAACACAAAAATCGTCACTCAATAACATAAGGTGTATCGGTTGCTATAACCTGATGTCTTTTTTTATGTATTCTTCTGTGAGTGATATAAAAATATGCTTTATGACTGTATATAAGAAAGAAAATTTATATATACAAATTAAGGGAGGATGTATTTAGTTGCAATATTCTAAAATTCAGCCATATATATGTTCTGTTAAAAGAATTACCCTTGGTTGTTTTATTCAACCAAACTAACTATCTTTGCAATTGATATAAATTATTAAATAACCACGGTTCTTGTATGTCTATATGTAGGTTTTATGGGTTTTTACTAAAATTAGCTACTGATTTATAGCAGATTAGAAAAGAATTTGTATCTTTGTCCAACAAAAAAATAAAATGAAAGAGATCGTTCCCCTAGGATATTTGTAAAAAAACAATACGAAAACAATTAATATTTTTCAATATGAGGTATTCAATCCAAAAATTAAGAGCAATAAAAGAAAAATTGCTTCATTCAAAAAGAAATGAACAGATACTTGGCAAAAGAACGGATTTTTATAGCCAATTTATTTCTTCAAACGATCTCTGTTTTGACGTAGGTGCTAATTTAGGTAATAGAATAGAACCATTTCTAAGGCTAAATGCCAAAGTTATCGCCATAGAACCTCAGAAAAATTGTTGTAAATTTTTGAGATGGAAGTTTAAAGATAAAATTGTTCTTATAGAAAAAGGATTAGGCGAAAATGAGGAAGAAAAAACATTTTACATCTCAGATGTCTCAACATTGTCTTCCTTTTCTGAAGAATGGATAAATTCTGTTTTGAAAAGTAAAAGATTTGGAACACATCAATGGAAAAAAACCAAATGTATTGAAATAAAAACATTAGATAGTTTAATAAAACAATATGGTGTTCCTAAATTTATAAAAATTGATGTTGAAGGATATGAATTAGAAGTATTGAAAGGATTATCATATCCGGTAGATGTCATTTCATTTGAATATACAGTGCCGGAGCAAACCCAAAAAATTGTAGATTGCATTAAACAAATAGAAAAAATAAATAATAACACTCTTTTCAATTATTCTATAGCAGAAAATATGGAATTAGCTTTTTCGGAATGGGTTACATCTGAGAAAATGATCGACTATATCCATTCGGAAAAATTTCAAAGTTCAAACTTTGGTGATATATATTCACGAACAAAATAAGATAAAATATGATCATTGTTTTTTCAGGAGGATTAGGGAATCAAATGTTCCAATACGCTTTCTATCTGGCAAAGAAAAAAGCGTCTTCCGATGTGTATATTAATATTTATTCCATTCAACGGGAAGGCACCCACAATGGATTTGAATTAGACCGACTGTTTGGAATTAAATCCGACAACACCTCGTCTATGGTTCGATTGGTTCGGAAATTATTGATTTTCAAAAAGAAGAAAAATTACAAAACCATCTCCTCGCTTTTGTTGAATATGGTGGTAAAAATCACCGGAATCAAACTTATTCAAGAAAAAGGCTACTCTCGTTATAATCCCGAGTATATACAGCCAAGCGACGGTTTTGTTTTGTATTTCGGATTTTGGCAAAGTCCCCTTTATTTTGATCCTTTTCAAGCAGAAATAAGAAAAGTATTTTCGTTTGATAAACTGTTATTATCCGACAAATCCAATTCGCTGTTTACAACAATCCAATCGGCAGAGAGTGTGTCCGCTCATATCCGGCGAGGCGATTTTCTTTCCAAAGAAATCAATAATGCGATATGTAACGAAATCTATTATAAAGCGGCGATTGATTTAATCGCCGCCAAATTGCACAACACATTGCTTGTTGTTTTCTCCGATGATCCCGAATGGGTAAAAGAAAATTTGCACTTGGACAATGCTGTGTATGTCGATTGGAATGCGGGTAAAAATTCTTGGCAGGATATGTATTTGATGTCGCAGTGCAAACATAATATTATTGCCAACAGCACTTTCAGCTGGTGGGGAGCTTGGTTGAATGTAAATCCGGATAAAATCGTTATTGCACCGGCGCAATTTATGAAGCAGGAGGAAACACCGGATATTTACCCTGCCAATTGGATAACTATAAATTAAAATAAGCAAATATTACTCGCCATAACTATACTTTTTTAATTACTTATGGCGAGTAATAATAATATATTTTGCCACAACAACTATTTTTTATACCTTTGTGGCGAGTAATAGTGATACAAAATGGGCAAGAATATAATTGGGCGAGAAAACGAAATAAAAATGCTGCAAGATATCTATACTTCAAGCGTTTCGGAGTTTGTAGCTATTTACGGAAGACGGCGTGTCGGCAAAACATTTCTTGTACGGGAAACGCTGCAAGACAAGTTTGTATTCGATGTTTCAGGGCTTGCCAATGCTACAACTCGCGACCAGATAGTCAATTTTACACTCTCTCTCAATCGCCATGCAGGTGAACAGGCTTTCAAACCGGCTCAATCGTGGTTATACGCTTTTGAGCAACTCATTGCGCTTGTCGAAAAATCGAAAGCTCGCCGTAAAGTGCTGTTTTTTGACGAAATACCGTGGATGGATACACACCGTTCGGGTTTCGTTACGGCTCTTGAACACTTTTGGAACAGTTGGGCTTCGGCTCGAAAAGATATTGTGCTGATTGTTTGCGGATCGGCTACTTCGTGGATTATCAATAAACTAATCAACAATCATGGTGGGTTGCACAACCGATTGACAAAAACTCTTTACCTGAAACCATTTACTTTGCTTCAATGTGAGGAATATTTTTCTTCGCGGAAAATCTCATTCAATCGTTATCAAATTGCCGAATGTTATATGGTTATGGGTGGGATTCCATTTTATTTGAGCAAGATAGAACGTGGTGCAAGTGTAGCGCAAAACATCGACCAATTGTTTTTTAGCGAAGATGCCGACTTGAAAAACGAGTTTCATAATCTTTATGCCTCGCTGTTCAAAGAATCGGACGAATATGTTCGCGTGGTTGAAGCATTAAGTGCAAAAGCGAAGGGTCTGTTGCGGGACGAAATTGTAAAAGCAACGAAAATCAAAAGCGGTGGCGGACTAACAAAAATTCTGAAAAACCTTGAATATTGTGGCTTTATTCGTTCCTATTCGGCTTTTGGCAAAAAAAAACGCGATGTAATTTATCAACTTGTCGATTTTTACACTCTTTTTTACCTGAAATTTGTTGCGGAAAACAAATATAATGATGCTCATTTTTGGACCAATTCGTTAGATACGCCCTTGCGCAATGCTTGGGCAGGATATGCTTTTGAAATGCTTGCTTTACTGCACATTGACGAAATAAAACAAGCTATGAGCATCGCAGGAATACAGTCGGGCGTGGCAGCATGGCGTAGTGAGAAATCTTCACCTGCTGCTCAAATAGACTTGGTTATTGACCGTAAAGATGGCGTTACAAATCTGATAGAGATGAAATTCTCCACTGATAAATACGTCATTACAAAAGGGTATGAAGAAAATTTACGGAACAAAATTTCGGTTTTTAAGTATGAAACCGAAACAAAAAATGCCATCCATTTGGTTCTGTTGACTACTTACGGAGTGGTACAAAACAAGTATTCCGGCATAGTGCAAAAACAACTTACATTGGACACTTTATTTACAATTTAAATGAAAATATCTATTATCATACCGATTTATAATGTTGCCGATTACATTGAGCGTTGCCTTTTGTCGGCACTGAATCAGACGTATCCAAACGTAGAATACATTTTGGTTAACGATGCTACGCCGGACAACAGCATGGAAATTGTGGGCGACATCTTGAGCAAACATCCGCGCGAGAAAAGTGTAAAAATCGTTCACCATGCAGAGAATAAGGGTTTAGCGGAAGCGAGAAACACAGGCGTGAGGTCATCGAAAGGTGAATATGTTTACTTTCTTGACAGCGATGATGCAATCGCACCGGATTGTCTTGAGACCCTTGTAAAACCCGTTGATTCAGATCAAGTTGATTTTGTTATCGGTGAAATACAGGTTATGGGCAATTCACGAGCGGCTTATCCGCCGTTGTTGCTGAAAGACGGTATTTATCACGGAAGCGACTGTATTATTAACGCTTATTTTCGTCGACAATGGTATGAAATGGCTTGGAACAAGTTGATAAAACGCAGTCTTTTAGTCGAAAAAAAACTTTGGTTTGAAGAAGGAATTTTGCATGAAGATACCTTGTGGTCGTTTCAATTGGCGATCGCGGCGCAATCCATGGCAGTTACGCACGAGCCAACGTATATTTATCACATTCAGAGTAATTCCATTACGCAGAAAAAATCAAAAAAAAATATTGAATGTTTTTATTTTGTTTTGGAAAAAATCATCCAATTAGCCAACGATCAAAATTTATTTACCACTCAAAAAAACATTTTTCCTTATTTGGAAAATGCACGGGTCTATTTTATCAAATCACTGCTTCGGGGAAAATTTGATAAACGTTATATCCATGAACAACGCTATCAAATCGACACGTTATACAAAAAATGGGTGTGGAAAAGTAAATCCAGAAAACTTGAATTTGTATTGAAAGAATTTATATTACTTTTGTGGATATTTTTCAAATACTAACAGTATGAACAATTCAAAAACCAAATCCCTTCAACAAGATACCTAAAAATCCTTATATCTACCCTATCTTCCAACCGAAGAAGAATTAGTTGCTGAAATTGAACGTCAAAAACGAATTATACAAATGAAATAAACCCCATCCATTTATCTGATCACATCATAGAAATAGTTATGCGTTCTACAATTTAAGATTAATATTTTTAGTATTTTTGCAGAATTATTTAGTATCATATTTGCATAAATGATGGAAAAGACAACAAAAGTTTCAGTAGTAATGTGCACGTATAACGGCAAAAAATTTGTGAGAGAACAACTTGACTCCATTCTTAAACAAACCTATCCCATTCATGAAATCATTATTCAGGACGATTGTTCCAGCGATGGCACATGGGGTGTATTGCAGGAATATACTGCTCAATATCCTTTCATTCAAGTTTTTAGGAATGAAAAACAAAAAGGTATCAATGCTAATTTCTTTTCGGCCATTGAACGCGCTTCGGGTGATTTCATCGCTATTTCCGACCAAGATGATATTTGGGAACCGGATAAAACCGAACGGCAAGTTCCTTATTTAAACGATTTTCTATTAGTAGCAGGTATTACCTCATCCTTTAGCGGAGAAAAAAATGTAGAAGTGCCTTTCGATGGAATCGCGCGAAATCACCATTTGGAACGATTAATTTACACTAACGCTATTGCAGGCCATACAATGATGTTTCGGAAATCTTTAATTGACAAAATACCAAAATATTGGTTGAAAGATTATGGCTATGACCATCTGCTGGCTTTAGTTGCCGTTGCTCACGAAAGTTTGATGTATATTCCGCATCTGCTGGTACATCATCGACGATTATCCACTTCTGCTACTTACAGCAAACCGCTCAACTACAAAAAAACATTAGGTAACAGTATCCGCTATACGATTCGTACATTGAAATTATTCGGCAAAGTACGTTCGCAAATGATTAGTCATTTTCAACGGATGTATTTATTATTAAATGCGATAGAGGTAGATTCCCAATCGAAAAAAAATGCACTGAAATTAGCTCATTATCATTCAGGTAATCTTTGGTTGACTTATTGGCCTTTAGCATGGCTCTGTATTCGATTGCGTGACAAGCTTTTCTATCGGCCCGAGAAAAATCAGTTCCTTGCCATATTTCGTGCCTTGTATTTTCCAATATCAAGCAGTGATTATTTCCGTTTTGGATTAAACGAATAATACAAATGAAATGACTCCCATCCATTTATCTGATTACACCATAGAAATAGTTACCCGTTCGATGAACCGGAAGCTGTACAGCCTATCGCAATCGACTATCCAATTGCCATTTAAACATGTACGATTGAAAAATACGACCGCAGACGGCTATCTCTACCAAATTCTAAAAAGAAAAGTGGATTACGTCATAAATATTGACGAAGACGCTTTTGTGCTCGATAACAATCGGTTGTTGGAATTGCTGAAATATTGCATTGCCAACGATATGGATATTTGCGGATTCCCGGATGGCGGGGTGTTGCCCATTCGGCAACGTAATCCTTTGGTAATGAATCCATTTTTCAATATTATTCATGTTAAAAAAATTCAGGCTTCGCTTTCAAAAAAAGAAATTTGGAAATACAAGGAACATAAAGCGAAATATGAACAAAAAACGCCGATACATTTATTGCGAACTGCTTATACCTACGAATTTTACGAACCGTTTGAACCACTATTCGTTTGGATAAGCCAAACTTTCAAGGTCTTGTACTTGGATGCAGAAGAACATCCCGACGGATTTTCCTCCATTCTAAAAGATCAAAATCAACAACCGTTTTTAATTCATACATGGCATTCAAGAAGTTATGAAACTGATGCGTTGCATACCAAGCGCATCAATCAAGTCATTGAGGAATGTAATTCCGAGGCCTTGACCATTTATCAACAAACACATCATCTGAAAAAAGAGTGGTGGTTGCAAAAAATCGACCATCTGATTTGGTTTTACGGTTGGAAAAAATATCATGTAATAGCCGATTTTATACGGAAATATTTCTATCCGTAAAAATATTGTTACATTTGCAGTCAATAATCTCAATCATCAGATATGGACACTAAACAAATAGTACGGAAAACACTCCTTCATACGGGAGTGATTGTGCTTTTCTTTCTGCTCGTTTTTATTTATTTCCAGCCTGTTTTCGAAGGCAAAGTCTTGCAACAAGCCGATATGACCCAATTCGAAGGCATGTCACACGAATTAATCGAATACGGAGAATCCTCCGGATGGACAGGAAGCATGTTCTCAGGAATGCCAAGCTACCACATTACCGGCTATTCTACCGGAATGGATTTTGTCGGATGGGTTCGAGGACACGTTTTGCAAGTTTTTACTTCGGAAACTGCTTGTCCGTTTTTGATCTTGTTGATTACGGCTTATATTTTGTTTTTGGTCTTGGGCGCTCCCTGGTGGTTAGCTATTTTAGGCTCAATCGCTACGGCTTTTTCTTCCTATAATATCATTATCGTGCTTGCGGGACACATGACTAAAGCGTGGACATTGTCTTTTGTGCCTTTGGCCTTGGCGGGTATGTTGTTGATTTTCAAAAAGAAATACTGGGGGGGAGGCGTGCTGTTCACTTGGGGATTGGCGTTCATGTTGGTTTCCAATCATTTGCAGATCACGTATTATGCGGCGCTTTTCTTTGCCATTCTGTTCATCGGTTTTACGGTCGAACAACTGCGCAAACGCAGCTATAAACATTGGAGTATCGCTTCCGCCGTGTTGTCCGCCGGGGTACTGTTGGCGGTTTTGTCTAATATCAATACTTTGTATATCAATTACGAATCGGGTCAGGAGAGTATGCGGGGAAAAGCCGAATTGACACCGCTCAATGCCGATACAGATGCTGTGGAAGCGCCTGTTTCCACCGGACTGGACAAAGATTATGTTTTCGTTTGGAGCTACGGCAAAGCGGAAACGCTGACTTTCCTTGTGCCCCATGCAAAAGGCGGAGGATCAGGAGGTTCTCTTGGAAAAGATTCGCATTTATACAAAGAGTTGAAAGCGCACGGAGCGCAAGTCGGCAAGGAAGTGCAAACCTACACCTATTGGGGCGATAAACCCTTCACTTCGGGGCCGGTTTATTTTGGAGCGGTTGTTTGTTTTCTGTTTTTATTCGCCTTTTTCATCGTTCCGAAGAATTTCAAATGGGGATTGTTGGGGGCAACCGTTTTCTTTATCTTCTTGGCTTGGGGACGAAATCTGGCCGGATTCAATGACTGGATGTATTATCATTTTCCTTTGTACGGAAAATTCCGTGCGGTGGAAATGGCTTTGGTCATCCCGGGATTTACGTTTCCCATATTGGCTGTTTTGGCAATAAAAGAGTTGATAAACAACAAGATAGAAACACTTAAGTTGAAAAAATCCTTGTATTGGTCGGCAGGCATTACCGCAGGCATTTGTTTCTTGCTGTGGGTGATGCCAAGCGCCTTTTTCAATTTTGAATCACCGAATTACGATGCACAATTTCAAAATCAAGTGCCCGATTGGTATTATTATTCCCTGCTTGAAGACCGGAAAGAGTTGTTGGCCTCTGATGCCCGGCGTTCGTTTATTTTTATCGTATTGGCGGCGGGAGTGGTATGGACCTATATTCAATCCAAAAATCGCAAGAAAATGTTGCCGTTCCTGGGTGTAGGATTGTGCGTACTGATTTTATGCGATTTATGGTCGGTTGATAGACGCTATCTGAGCACCAAAGATTTTGAAAGCAAAAAGTCTTACAAAGAAAAAGTCTTTCAGAAAACCCTTGCAGATAATCTTATTCTACAAGACCCCACCCTTTCGTACCGGGTGTTGAATTTGAATAATCCGTTCAATGAATCGGGGACTTCCTATTATCACAAATCCATCGGCGGGTATCATGCGGCAAAATTGGGACGTTATCAGGATTTGATTGACAGGCGATTGACGAAAGAAATACAATCCATTATCAATGCTCTCCAAACGGCAACTACGGTGGATGATTTGCATCCGGTATTGGCCAATTGCCCGACATTGAATATGCTGAATGACAAATATATCATCTACAATCCCGAACAACCACCTTTGGTCAATCCGTATATCAACGGCAACGCATGGTTTGTTCATTCCTACCGGTTTGTTGATACGCCTGATGAAGAAATGGCCGCTTTGGAAACCTTGAATCCGAAGACCGAAGCCGTTTTTGATAAATCCTTTGAAAGCGAATTGCAAGCCTTGCAACTCGTCCCCGATTCAAGCGCGTCCATAGAAATGACGGCTTATTATCCAAATCGCGTGGAATACAACTCATCTTCCGCACAAACAGGTCTGGCAGTTTTCTCGGAAGTGTACTACAAAAACGGATGGAAGGCATTCATCGACGGGCAACCGGTTGCTATCAGTCGTGCCGATTGGATTTTGCGAGCCATTCCCATTCCGGCAGGCAAACATCGCATCGAATTTGTGTTCGACCCGGATGATGTGCGGATTTGCGGAACCATCACAACTATTTTCTCGGGATTGTTGGTGCTGCTGCTGGTAATAGGTGCCATTGGGGGAGGAGTGAGGGGAATGAAGAAAATGAATGAATGAAATGAATATAAAAATATGTCCGGTTTGTGGTAATATCCTGGATGTGGATGGTTTGAAGGTAAAAGACTACAGTGTAAGCGGCGAAGTTTTCGAGATTTGCACTTGCAGGCATTGTACATTTTCGTTTACGCAACCTCAACCCGAACCGTCCGCCATCGGAAAGTATTATCAAACGGAAGATTACATTTCCCATTCGGATACCAAGCAAGGAATGGTCAACCGGATGTATCACCTGGTCAGAAAAAAGAATACAAACGATAAACTGGATTTAATCAATCGTTTAGCAAAAAAGCCGGCTTCACTCTTGGATGTCGGTTGCGGTACAGGCTATTTCCTGTCGGCTTGCCGTCAAAAGGCATGGCAGACTGAAGGCGTGGAAGTCAGCGATGTAGCACGCAAGATGGCGGAACAGCGCACCGGCCAAGCCATTTACCCCTCGCTGGATGCTTTAACTGCTACCGGTAAACAATTCGACGTGATTACCCTCTGGCATGTATTCGAACATTTGCATGATATAAATGCTTCTTTTCTGCAATTATCACAACTGCTTCAACCGCAGGGAACGTTGATTTTTGCCTTGCCGAATTTGTGTTGTGCCGATGCCCTGCACTACCGGGAATTTTGGGCGGCATACGATGTTCCCCGCCATTTATCGCATTTTAATCCGAGTTCTCTGCGCCGGCTGGTGGAAAAACACGGCATGAAAATCGAACAAATCCTCCCCATGAAAATGGATGCTTATTATATTTCGATGCTGAGCGAAAAACTAAAAAACGCTGCATTCTGGGGACTGATGAAAGCCGTTTGGTACGGTTGGCAATCGAATTGCCGTGCCAAAAAAGACGGAAATTATTCAAGTCTAATTTATATCATAAAGAAGTAACGAACGATGAATCTATCTGTAGTTGTTTGTACCTATAATCGGGAAAAGCCGCTTTCCGAAACATTGAGCAGTCTTGTCGTTCAGACTTATACGCCTGAAGATTTCGAAATTGTCGTTGTGGATAATAACAGTCCCGACCAAACGGCAGAAGTTGTGCAAAACTTCATCAATCAACATCCTCATTTAAACATTCGATATTTCAAAGAATCACAACAAGGCATTTCGCACGCCCGCAATCGCGGTGTGAATGAAGCCCAAGGCACATTCATCGTTTTCATGGACGATGATGAAACGGTGGATGCCGACTTTCTGCAAAATCTGGCAACGTTCTTTCACGATTATCCCCAAGCGGAATTGGTTAGCGAACCGGTTGTGCCGGTCTTTGAAACCACGCCTCCCGATTGGCTTTCGCCCTACACCATGCGCCTGATTACCGGAGCATACAATAAAGGAAAAGCAATTAAAATCGTAGGCAAAAAAGATTATCCGGGCACAGGCCATGCCACATTCCGGACGGAATTATTCCATCGCTACGGCGGATTCAATCCCAATCTGGGACGAAAAGGCAATTCAGTTATGGGCGCCGAAGACAAAGATTTTTTCTTCCGCCTGATACAAAATGGCATCCAATGCTATTATGTGCCGGATGCACCCATTTATCACCACATTCCGGCCGATAAATTGACCGAAGATTTCTTCAATCGCATCAGTCTTGCTGTTGGGAAAAGCGAGCGAATCCGCACATTATCTTTATCCCAATCCGCCTATTATAAACGCATTTTTTCAGAACTCATCAAATGGGGTGCGAGCCTTGTGCTTTTTGTTTATTATTTGCTTCGTTTTCAATATTCGAAAGGGGAAAAACTGCTTCGGTTTCGTTGGAATGTTTCGCGCGGATTACTGTAAAAAACAGCTAATATAATTGTAAAAGCAGGCATCAAATGAATGGTGCCGGGCTTTTTTATTCCTTTTGGTTTTTCTCCAAAAAAGCCTTACCTTTGCTAACACATTAACAGAAAAGCGAACAATTTCCTCACACATAAAAGCATCTTGTATGAATATCTTACTTTTAGGTTCCGGCGGTCGCGAGCATGCTTTGGCATGGAAAATCAAACAAAGTCCGAAAACGGATACTTTATATATTGCACCGGGAAATGCAGGAACAGCCACCATCGGCATCAACGTGCCGGTTGCAGCTACCGATTTCGAAGCGCTGAAAAAGCTGACCTTGGAAAAAAATATCCAACTGGTCGTGGTTGGCCCCGAAGAGCCTTTGGTCAAAGGCATTTACGATTTTTTCAAGCATGACGAACACTTGCAATCCATTCCCGTGATAGGCCCTTCACAAGCCGGCGCACAATTGGAAGGCAGTAAAGATTTTGCCAAAGCGTTCATGATGCGCCACCACATCCCCACAGCTAAGTATTTGAGTGTTACCAAAGCGAATATAACCGACGGCATCGCTTTCCTGAAAACCGTTCCCGCCCCCTACGTCCTCAAAGCCGATGGATTGGCCGCCGGTAAAGGCGTGCTGATTATGAATGATTTGGAAGAAGCCATACGCGAATTAACCGCCATGCTGAACGGTAGTTTCGGCAAAGCTTCCGAAACCGTTGTCATAGAGGAATTTCTTTCCGGTATCGAATGTTCGGTCTTCGTGATGACCGATGGAAATCACTATAAAATTCTGCCCGAAGCCAAAGATTACAAGCGAATCGGCGAGGGAGATACCGGCCTCAACACAGGCGGCATGGGCGCCGTCAGCCCCGTTCCTTTTGCCGATGCCGGTTTTATGCAAAAGGTAGAAGAACGGATTATCGTCCCAACCATTGAAGGATTAAAAAAAGAAAACATTGATTATAAAGGGTTTATCTTTATCGGACTGATAAACGTGAACGACCAACCCATGGTCATCGAATACAACTGCCGGTTGGGCGACCCGGAAACGGAAGTCGTGATGTTGCGGATCCAATCGGATTTGGTAAATTTATTGGAAGGCATTGCTCACGGCAATTTATCCGAGCAGGAACTGGTGTTTGACGACCGTACAGCTGTCACCGTCATGCTCGTTTCAGGCGGCTATCCGGGTGATTATGTCAAAGGCAAAACCATCAGCGAATTGGATAAAGTGCAAAACAGCATCGCCTTTCACGCGGGAACCACTCAAAAAGACGGCAAGATTATTACGAATGGCGGGCGTGTAATTGCCGTCAGTTCCTATGGAAAAACAAAAACGGATGCTCTGCAACAATCTTTCGCCAACGCCCAAATCATTGATTTTGAAGGAAAATATTACCGAAAAGATATTGGATTTGACTTGTAAATGAATAATCTGCAACGACTACATACAAATTTTATTTCCGACCGCTTGCTATACTTGGTGGTCGTCGTGCTTTTTATCGCTTTTCGATTCCTCGGTGTTGAGAAATGGGAAAATGCGGAATTGTGGATTTCTACAGGAATTCAAATCGGTATCGCTTTTCTGTTGGTGTTTCTCAATCAAACATTTGGAATGATTCGTGGAAGGACAGCTCTTCCTGCTATTTTTTTCCTATTGCTCACAGGAACTAATCCATTGTATTTTAATGATTTGACAGGAAGTATTTCCGCTCTTGTCATTATCGTTTGCCTGTTCTGGTTATTGGGTTGTTATCAGAATCCAAATTCGCAATTAGCAGCTTTCAACATCGCTTTGCTGCTGACTTTAGGCAGTTTTTACTGGCCGCCCCTGATTGTGTTTTTTCCTTTGATTTGGTTCGGAATGTTCCGTTTTAGAAGCCTGAATATCAAGTCTTTCGTTGCGTTTCTCCTCGGATTTCTCATCGTTTTTCTTTTTCTGATCACCTGGAGCATTTATTCCAAAGACAATATTTCGCTTTTTTTAGATGAACTATTTCAATACGACGCACTTCGTTATGTTCAATATTTTCCGTTTGAATTACGGGAAAGCATCGTAACCGGATTTTTATTACTCTTGTTTGTCTTGTCCGGATTTAAAATTTTCATGGCCGATATTTCCGAAAAAGTCAAATCCATTACCATATTGAGTTGGTTTTTCATTTTCACATTGGTAGTTTTGGTGTTCTATATCATCCAATATCAGTTTGTTAAAGAATGGGGATTGATATTGCATATTCCCTTTGCATTCCTGCTCTCCCATTATTTCTCCTCGCCGAGCACTCGCGGAAACAGTTGGTTGTTCTTGTTTACGATTCTGTTCTTTGTTCTTTTTTTCGTATCTTTGACCGTTTTAATTTAATAGCCCCACCATTATGAGTAATATTGTAGCCATAGTAGGCCGTCCTAACGTAGGAAAATCCACCTTGTTTAATCGTTTGACACAAAGCCGGCAAGCTATCGTAGATGAAACATCCGGTACAACGCGCGACCGCCAATACGGTAAAGCAGAATGGATTGGACAAGAATTTTCGGTTATCGATACCGGCGGTTGGGTATTAAATTCCGACGATATTTTCGAAGAAGAAATCAATAAACAAGTACAGATTGCCATTGAAGAAGCAGACGTCATTCTGTTTGTCGTGGATGTCGTCATCGGCATTACCGATTTAGACCAGCAAGTGGCCAACATGCTCCGGAGGGGTGAAAAACCCGTAGTATTGGTTTCCAACAAAGCCGATAATTATGAATTGCATCCGCAATCGGCCGAATTTTATGCTTTGGGATTGGATGAACCTTATAATATTTCTGCTGCCAACGGTTCGGGAACCGGCGAATTATTAGACACGGTCGTTTCCAAATTTACCAAACAAGCAGAGGAAGAAACGGAAGAAGATGTGCCCAGAATCGCCATTGTCGGGCGACCGAATGCAGGTAAATCATCTCTCATCAACGCTTTTATCGGCGAAGAACGGAATATTGTAACCGATATTGCAGGCACCACACGCGACTCTATTTACACACTTTACGATAAATTCGGATTGAAATTTTATTTGGTTGATACGGCCGGTATTCGCAAAAAAGGGAAAGTAACCGAAGATTTGGAATACTATTCGGTTATCCGTGCCATCCGTACCATTGAAAACGCCGATGTATGCGTGTTAATGCTGGATGCCACCCGTGGAATCGAAGCACAAGACATGAATATCTTTTCTTTGGTTCAGAAAAACAAAAAAGGATTGGTAATAGTGGTCAATAAATGGGATTTGGTAGAAAACAAAGACCACAATGTGATCAGCACCTTTGAAGATGCTATTCGTGAACGTACCGCTCCTTTTACCGATGTTCCCGTAGTTTTTGCTTCAGCACTGACTAAACAGCGCATTTTCAAGATATTGGAAACGGCCAAAGAAGTGTATGATATCCGGAAAACCAAAATTTCCACCCATAAACTGAATGAAGTGTTGTTGCCGATCATCGAACGTACACCGCCTCCCTCGAATAAAGGCAAAGTAGTAAAAATCAAATACATCACCCAGTTGCCGAATACGGCCATTCCGAGTTTTGTATTTTTCTGCAACCTTCCTCAATGGGTAAAAGAGCCTTACAAACGGTTTTTGGAAAATCAGATTCGAAAGAATTGGACTCTGACAGGTACGCCGATTCACATTTTCATGCGGGAAAAATAAAAAAAAACAGTTGCTGATGATTATCAACAACTGTTTTTTGCTAAGACTACTTTCTCTTATTAGAATTTATATCTTACACCTAAAGCAATTTCGCCTCCGGGGCCGGCAACGTCGGGGATAAACCAAATACCGGGGCGATAGTCTAACGAAACTTGCAAGGGTATATCGAAATGGTATTCAATACCCACTTGACCAATTACCCCAAGGGCAAACTCTTTGTCCCAAATGCCTAATCCGGCACCTACACCAGCGTACCAGTTAAATCCTTGCGACAAGGCTGACAAATCCCATACCCATTGGTAAGTTCCCGACAGATTCAATCCATTATCCTTGCCAAAATTCAAACCCAAATCTGCTTCTAAACGATTTGCCGAACTTAAGGCATGTTGGAACGATGCTTCTGCTGAATACCCCAAACGAAGACCAATGGCATTGTCTTGTGCATTAACCATGCAAATGCTGCCAATTGCTAAAATCAAAGAAAAAATAATTTTTTTCATGTTTATAAAAATTAAAATTGCAATGGGACAAAGGTAGTTATTAAAATATTAAACCGCAAAGTTTCTGAAAAAAATTCTTACCTTTGCCAAAATTGCATATACAACCTTTTTAGGCATACAGTTCAATGAAAGATTTTTTCCAATTACTCAAAAGATTAGTTTCTCCTTATAAAAGATATTTAGGGAGTAGTATTTTCATGACGATATTGTCGTCGGTATTAGTCCTTGTGTCTTTTACCAGTATCATTCCGATTTTGAACCTTTTGTTCAAGACCAACGACGCCGCTTATACCGGTTATCAGGCCTTTAGCCTCAATGTTTTCTCAGCCGGTTCGTGGAAGGAAGTGGGCGCGGTGCTGACGAATAATTTTTATTTTTTCACCACGGAAATCATTCAAACGTATGGCGAAAATTCTGTTTTGATACTTTTAGGAATATTTCTAATCGCTACAACTATCTTGCGGACGGCTGCCATGTATTTTTCGTTCTATTTTATGATACCGCTTCGAACAGGCGTTGTTCGCGACCTTCGGAATAAAATTAACGATAAAATACTTTTGCTGCCCCTTGCTTTTTTCTCTGAAGAACGTAAAGGCGATATTCTGGCGCGTGTTTCAGGCGATGTGAACGAAATTGAAAATTCGGTTATGAGTTCCTTGGATATGCTGTTCAAGAATCCGATCCAAATCGTCATTTATGTGACGGGCATGTTCTTTCTCAGCTGGCAACTAACGCTTTTTGTGATGGTTATGTTGCCGATTGCCGGATACATCATGGGTCAAGTCGGAAAAAAATTGAAAAAGAAATCGGCTCTGGGACAACGGCAATGGGGACAATTGATGTCGCAAATAGAAGAAACGCTCAGCGGTTTGCGGATTATCAAAGCGTTTAATGCCGAAGATAAAATTTCCGAACGGTTTTACAAAGGCAATAACGCTTTCCGGAACACTACCCAGCGGATTTTTCGCCGTCAGCAATTGGCGCATCCCATGAGCGAATTGTTGGGAACGATAACCGTTGCCATTGTCCTTTGGTACGGAGGCTCGCTTATCTTGTCGGAAAATGCTTCAATTGATGCGGCCGGTTTTATATTCTATCTCACCATATTTTATATGCTGATTCAACCCGCAAAGGATTTGACTAAATCGGTTTATTCCATTCAAAAAGGATTGGCTTCGATGGACCGGATTGATAAAATCCTGAAAGCCGAAAACACCATTGTGGATCCGGTAAATCCGAAACCGATTTCGTTTGAAGATAAAATTTCGTACGAAAATATCTGGTTCAAGTATCGGGAAAACTGGGTAATCCAAGAGGTGAATTTAGAAATCCCCAAAGGCAAAACGGTGGCTTTGGTTGGACAATCGGGTTCGGGAAAATCAACTTTAGCCGATTTATTGCCCCGTTTCTATGATGTACAAGAAGGAAAAATCACCATTGACGGCGTGGATATTCGCGACACCCAAGTGCGTGATGTCCGTTCCCTGATGGGAATAGTGAATCAGGAAGCGATCTTGTTTAACGATACATTCTTCAATAATATAGTGTTTGGCGTAAGACAAGCCACGATGGAACAGGTAATTGAAGCGGCAAAAATCGCCAATGCCTACGAATTTATCATTGCTTCGGAAAACGGGTTCGACACCAATATCGGCGACCGCGGATGCAAACTTTCCGGCGGACAGCGGCAGCGCATCAGCATTGCGCGGGCAGTATTGAAAAATCCGCCGATTCTGATTTTGGACGAAGCCACTTCGGCATTAGACACCGAATCGGAACGCTTGGTACAAGACGCTTTGGAAAAACTGATGGTCAGCCGGACAACGCTTGTCATAGCCCACCGCCTTTCCACCATCAAAAATGCCGACTTGATTTGTGTGATGCATGAAAGCAAAATTGTAGAAAGAGGCACACACAACGAACTCTTGGCGCTGAACGGATATTATACACGGTTATGCGAAATGCAATCTTTCTGACAAATTCATACTGAAAAAATTTGGATAAAAAGAAATAGGTATTATCTTTGCAGTCGCAAAACGCGAAAGTAGCTCAGTTGGTAGAGCACGACCTTGCCAAGGTCGGGGTCGCGGGTTCGAGTCCCGTCTTTCGCTCTAATTTTTCTTTTTCATAAAATTAAAAAGGTCTGCTCGGATGGTGGAATGGTAGACACGCAAGACTTAAAATCTTGTGACCATTACGGTTGTGCGGGTTCAAGTCCCGCTCCGAGTACGAAAGAGAACTTTTCAGTAATTTTATTGGAAAGTTCTCTTTTTTTATTCTCATAATTCATTGAAAATTCAGGGTTTATAATTCGTCCTCTTTGAAAACGTAGAAACGCACCCTTAGATTAGAACACAGAAAAACACGGATAATACAGAAAACCTATAAATAGTATCAAGAATTTTAGTTTCTATGTAAATCCGTGTTTTCTGTTTTATCCGTGTTCAATTTCGCCTTTTTAGACAGCTTCCTCTGCCACAACAACGATCAATCGCTGAGCTTAGCCACCAGAAACTGCCGGTTCAAGCGTGCGATATTGCTGATCGAAATGCCTTTCGGACATTCCATTTCGCAGGCGCGGGTGTTGGTACAATTCCCAAAACCCAATTCATCCATCTTGGCGACCATAGATTTCGCACGATTTTTCGCTTCGATTTTTCCTTGCGGAAGCAATGCCAACTGACTCACTTTTGCCGAAACGAACAACATAGCCGAACCATTCTTACAAGCTGCTACGCATGCTCCGCAACCAATGCAAGAGGCTGCATCCATCGCTAAATCGGCATCAATTTTCGAGATGGGAATTGCGTTGGCATCCGGAACACCGCCGGTGTTGACCGATACATACCCGCCCGCCTGAATGATTTTGTCGAACGCCTGACGGTCCACCATCAAGTCGCGGATAACGGGGAATGCGGCCGAACGCCACGGCTCGATCGTAATCGTTTCGCCATCTTTGAAGTGGCGGATATGGAGCTGGCAGGTGGTAATCAAATTGTCAGGCCCGTGGGGGTGTCCGTTGATGTAGAGTGAGCACATGCCGCAAATACCTTCGCGGCAGTCGTTGTCGAATGCGATGGGTTCTTTGCCTTCGTTGATTAGTTTCTCGTTCAGAATGTCCAGCATTTCCAGGAAAGAAGTGCCGCCGGAAATCGCTTCCAATGGGTAAGTTTCAAAGTAACCTTTTGCTTTGGGGCCTTTTTGCCGCCAAACTCTTACGTTAATATTTATATCTTTGTCCATAATGTTTTACGCTTTATAATTTCTCTGTTGTCTAACCACAAACTCATAATCCAACTGTTCCTTAATCAATTCGGGGTCTTGATCATCGCCCGAATACTTCCAGCAGGCAGCATAAGCAAACTGCTCATCATCGCGTAAAGCTTCGCCGTCCGGAGTTTGATATTCTTCACGGAAGTGGCCGCCGCACGATTCTTTCCGGTTCAAGCCGTCCAACGCCATCAACTGACCGGTTTCGATAAAGTCTGCTACGCGCAAGGCTTTTTCCAATTCGGTGTTCAAGGTGTTGGGTTCGCCCGGGATAAACACGTTTGACCAAAATTCTTTCTTCAACGCTTTCAATTTCTCCAGCGCCGTTTCCAACGATTCTTTGGTACGTCCCATGCCTACATTGTCCCACATGATTAATCCCAATTCTTTGTGAATGGAATCGACCGACCGTTTGCCTTTGATGCTCATCAAGGTGGCGATGCGGTCTTCCACTGCCTTTTCCGCTTCCGCAAATTCGGGCAAATCAAGGCTGAAATGCGGTACCTGAATCTGGTCTGCCAAATAGTTTTGAATGGTGTATGGAAGCACAAAATAGCCGTCCGCCAATCCCTGCATCAAAGCTGATGCACCCAAACGGTTGGCGCCGTGGTCGGAGAAGTTGGCTTCGCCGATAGCAAAACAGCCCGGAATGGTGGTCATCAATTCATAATCAACCCACAAACCGCCCATGGTGTAGTGGATGGCGGGGAAAATCATCATCGGCGTTTCGTAAGGATTTTGCGCCGTGATTTTTTCGTACATCTGGAACAGGTTGCCGTAACGCGCTTCCACCGTCTTCAATCCCAAGCGGTTGATGGCTGCCGAGAAATCCAGATACACTGCCAAACCGGTGTTGTTGACACCGAAACCGGCATCACACCGTTCTTTGGCTGCGCGGGAAGCCACGTCGCGCGGAACCAGATTGCCGAAAGCGGGGTATCTGCGTTCCAAATAATAATCGCGGTCTTCTTCCGCAATTTGGGTGGGTTTCAGTGTGCCGTCGCGTAAAGCTTGTGCGTCTTCCGCTTTTTTCGGAACCCAGATGCGGCCATCGTTCCGCAACGATTCGGACATCAAGGTTAATTTCGACTGAAATTCGCCGTGAACGGGAATACACGTCGGGTGAATCTGTGCAAAAGCGGGATTTGCAAACAACGCACCTTTGCGGTAGCATTGCATGGCTGCCGAGCCGTTGGAGTTCATCGCGTTGGTGGACAGGAAGAAGGTATTTCCGTATCCGCCCGAACCAATCACTACGGCATGCGCCGAGAAACGCTCAATTCTCCCCGTAACCAGGTTGCGGGCAATGATGCCTCGCGCCCGTTCTACGCCGTCGGCGTCTTTGACCAGCACCACGTCCAACATTTCGTGACGGGTGTATAATTTCACACTGCCTTTGTGCACCTGACGGCTCAAGGCGGAGTAGGCGCCCAGCAACAACTGTTGTCCGGTTTGTCCTTTGGCGTAAAAAGTACGCGAAACCTGCGCACCGCCAAAAGAACGGTTGTCCAACAAGCCGCCGTACTCGCGGGCAAAAGGAACGCCTTGCGCCACGCATTGGTCGATAATGTTGTTGGCAACTTCAGCCAAACGGTACACGTTGGCCTCGCGAGCGCGGTAGTCGCCCCCTTTGATGGTATCGTAAAACAAGCGGTAAACCGAGTCGCCGTCGTTTTGATAATTTTTGGCTGCATTGATACCGCCCTGTGCCGCAATGGAGTGTGCGCGGCGGGGCGAATCCTGAATACAGAAATTAAGCACGTTGAACCCTAATTCGCCGAGAGATGCGGCTGCCGATGCGCCGGCCAAACCCGTTCCCACCACAATAATGTCCAAGCGGCGTTTATTGGCAGGATTGACCAGTTTTTGGTGGTCTTTATAATTCGTCCACTTTTCGGCCAAAGCGCCTTGTGGGATTTTTGCATTTAATTGAGTCATAATCTTTCTTATTTAAAAATACAAACCGATATTGTACAGTAAAGCTGTAGTCACTTTTTGCTGTTTCTCCGTTAGATCTTTCCATAACGGACCTTTATCCATTATACTTCCTATTCCAATTCCGCATTGGAATAATTTTTTATGCCTGTAAACAAACATAGGACCCATATAAGAAGCATAATGATTATCTCCAAAACCTTGATTCCAATATTGTAGAGAAACAAAGGAACTGTTTATGCCATCCTTCAGATGATAATTGAAACCGGCTCCAAAACTGCTAATTCCAACACCCGCTTGCAAGCTTAAACGGGATTTAGGGATTAGAAATTCAAAATCAACGCCGATTAGAGAACCTCCACCCATTAACACTCCGATGTTGAAAGCCGACAACTCTTCACTGCTTTCTGTTGGAACTTCTTGCGAATATTCTGTTTGGGCTGCATTTTCTTGTCCATAAAGGATGGTAGCAGATGCGATTGCTAATACGAATAAAAAAGTCTTTTTCATGTTATTATCTAATTAATGAATGAGCGAATTGTAAAATAAACCGGAACCACCGCGAACCCAATCATGATGACGGTTGCCACAATATTGGCAATCCATTTCAAGCGGGGATACCATGTTTTGCCGTTCAATCCCAAGGTTTGAAACGCGCTCCATATCCCGTGAGTCAAGTGAAACCAGATAGCCGCCAGCCAGGCGAGATAAACGATTGCATACAGCGGATAATTGGAAAACAATCCGATAACCAAACCGGAGCCTTTGCTTACGGCGCCTTCCAAATGCAATAACTCGGACAATTGCATTTTGTACCAGAAGTTACACAAATGGACAGCCAATCCCAAAAGGATGATCAATCCAAGGATGTACATGTTTTTTGCCGCCCATTCGGTTTTTGTTTCGTTGGCGGAAGCATATTTGTCCGCACCTCTTGCCTGTTGGTTTTGCAAGGTCAGCCAGGTGCCGTATCCGATGTGGATCACAAAGCCGCCGGCCAATACCATGGTAAGCGCAACGGCGTACCAGTTGGCTCCCAACATTTCACAAATCCAATCGTAAGCTTCGGCAGAAAACACCAAAACCAGATTCATGGTCATGTGAAACAATAAAAACAAAACCAGACAGACACCTGTAATACTCATGATGAGCTTTCTGCCAATAGAAGAATTTAATAGCCAATACATAAAATTTTGTTTTTTGAATGATTGAATTTTCGTGAGTTTTTAAAGAAGCTACAAAATTAGTTTAAAAAAAGACAAGTTACAAGCATTGGCAAATTCTTTTTAATGAACAATGCGCAGACCTCCCGGTTCGGACGAGGTTCCACCTCGTTCGCTTTATTTGTGCAGGTTCCACCTGCACTATTCCGTGTTTTCCGTGTTCAAATTTGAGGCTAAATCTTATTTTGCGGTGCTATGAGAAATTTAATATACCATTTTTCGTATTTTGTCCCATAGATCGTCCCATTCCGGATTTGTACTTGTAATCAGCAAGTCTTTTTTTATTCTGCTCCATTTTTTTAATTGAGTTTCTCGTTCTATGGCTTGCTCAATACTTGAATAGTATTCATAATAAACACAATACTCTAAATTATAACTTGCTGAAAATGATTTTTTAATAAAATGATTTTTATGTTCTAATACACGACGTTGCAGGTTGTTTGTCACCCCAATATAAAGGGTAGTTTTATTTTTATTAGTCATAATGTATATAAATCCAACTCTTTCCATAGATGCTGTTTTTTATTTTTTCTCAAAAATAAGCAATATTCTCTGAATTGACCGGAAAACAGCGTATAAATTTTCGGTAGATGTCTCCACTCGCTACGCTCGGTCGACATGACGATGGTGTATATTATTGTGGGAGAGTGGGAAGGATTGGGGAGGCTTCGCCTCCCCAATCCTTCCCACTCTCTTGTTTTTCCCTAAAAGAGCCAGTCATGTCGAGCGTAGCGAAGCGTAGTCGAGACATCTACCGATGACCGTTAAACATCTAAATTTCTCATAGCACCGCAAAAAAAGATTTAGCCAAATTTGACACTAATTTGCACAACATTAAGAAAGATTGTATCTTTGCGAAACATAATCAATTAATTTATTCAAATATGGCAACAATTTTGCATCGAATTAAAGCGTTTTTGTATGAAAACCTTTTAACAACGGCAGTACGTACCCACGTGGATGCTTCGGATATTGTAATCAACAATCCGTCGGAATTGATGGTGATAATTCCCGATTTGGAGTCAGGACTTTACAAGCTGGAAGTCACCACGCAGTTTTCGGCCGGCAAAACGCTGCTGCAGGAACCTCGCAGTGTAATCTTCGACAAGATATTAACAGTGAGCTAAATCAGATGTGTCTGCCGCATCCGAGTGGATGCGCCGGTCACATCCACGTGGATGTGACACCCACATCCACTCGGATGCGGCGGACACAACAAAACAATGAAAATAATGAATACAATGAAAAAACAAATGATGGTTTTAGGGATGTTGCTGATGGCAGTAACATCAAGTTTTGCAATAAGCGGTACTACGGGACCGCTTACTTGGGTGTTGGAAAATGGGACGTTAACGATTAGTGGGGAGGGGGCAATGCCGGATTATGATTATTATGATTCTTTTCACCGTGGTATTCCTCCCAGTCTTTGATTACAACGGTGGTGATAGAAAATGGGGTGACGACTATTGGAGCTGAGGCTTTTTACAATTGCAGCAGTTTAAGTGCAGTAACTATTCCCAATTCGGTAACGACTATTGGATGGGGGGCTTTTTACTATTGCAGCAGTTTAAGTGCAGTAACTATTCCCAATTCGGTGACGACTATTGCAAGTTATGCTTTTTTCAGTTGCAGCAGTTTAAGTGCAGTAACTATTCCCAATTCGGTGACAGCTATTGAAAGTTATACTTTTGCCGGTTGCAGCCGTTTAAGTTCAGTAACTATTCCCAATTCGGTAACGGCTATTGGAGATTGGGCTTTTGCCGGTTGCAGCAGTTTAAGTGCAGTAACTATTGGCAATTCGGTAACGGCTATTGGAGATTATGCTTTTGACGGTTGCAGCAGTTTAAGCTCGATAACAAGCAATGCTATTCATCCACCTGCCCTTGGGTCAAATACATTCCGCAATGTACCCAACGATATCCCTGTCTATATTCCTTACGAAGCAGATTATAATGCCTATCAAAATTCCGATTGGGGCAAGTATTTTACCAACATTATCGCAACAGTTCCAGACCCTCCGCAACAGCCGGAAATATGCTTAGTTTCCGCTGATGAAAACAATCGGAACAAGGTGGTTTGGAAAAAGAATGAGCCGGTAGCTGCCTACAATATCTATAGAGAAGGCATACAAAGCAGCCAATATGAACGGGTGGCAACGATAGAGTATGACAGTCCAAACAGCTGGATAGATGCGGAAACTAATGCCAATGTCCGCTCCTACCGCTACAAAGTGTCGGCGGTGGATGAATGCGGCAATGAATCGGAGTTCAGTTCCTATCACCAAACCATACACCTGAGCATGAATCAAGGCTCAGGCAATCAATGGAATTTGAATTGGAATCGCTATAAGGGAGCCGATTGCCTGACTTCCAATATCTACCGTGCCTCCGGCAACGGCAGTATGGAACTGATAGCCAGCCTTCCGGGACATAATACCTCTTATACCGATTTGTATGCCCCTTGGGGAACGGTTGCCTATCAGATAGAAACTTTGCTTGCAGAGCCGTGCGAACAAACGGCGGATTTGTCTGCTGTCCGCTCCAATGTGGTAAGCAATCAGGATGAAGTTGCTGCCCTTCATGGGGTGGCGGTTGGCAACGCCACCCTCGTCACGGTAAGCGATATTTCCGGCAAAACGGTATTGAAACAGACGGTCGGTGCCAACGAAACCGTTTCCGTTAGCCATTTGCCGAAAGGGATTTATATCGTGAATGCAGGCGGGAAGGTGACTAAAATCGTTCAATAAATATCATTTTTTTTTTCATGACAGCGTTTTAGCTGCAGGGCTGCCCAGACGGGGGCAGCCTTTTTTGTGGCAAGTTACCAAGATTTGCATTGGCAAATTCGTAAAAATTATTTCAGGAAATCCTCGAAATAGCGGGTGATTTTTTCGTGTAGATGCACCTTGTCACGTCCGGTCATGTTGTGTTCCTGCCCGGGATAGACCAAATAATCGGGATAGGTACCCGCTGCAATGCAGGACTTGAGGAAGGAAAGGCTGTTTTGCCAAACCACCGTCGCATCTTCGTCGCCGTGAATGAGCAGGAAACGTCCCTTGAGATTGCCTGCCAACAGGTTCATGTTGGCGGCTTCGTAGCCTTCGGGATTTTCTTCGGGTGTGTCCATGTAGCGTTCGCCGTACATGATTTCATAATATTTCCAGTCGATGACGGGGCCGCCGGCAACGCCCGCTTTGAAGGTTTCGGGGTGGCGCAACATCAGATTGGCGGTCATAAATCCGCCGTAACTCCAGCCGTGAACGCCTATTCGGGCGGCATCAATGTAGGGTAATGATTTCAGGAATTGGATGCCCTCCATTTGGTCGGCTGTTTCGTTGATGCCCAGTTGGCGGTGAATGACTTGTTCGAAGGCCAATCCCCGGTGGGAAGTTCCGCGATTATCCAACGTGAAAATGACGTAGCCTTTCTGCGCCATATAAATGTCCCATCCCCGTGCAGAGCCGAGCCATGCGTTGGTAACCATTTGGCTGTGAGGACCTCCATAAACATATACGATGACCGGATATTTCTTTTCGGGGTTGAAATTGACCGGTTTAGTCAGGCGGTAGTACAAATCGGTTTGCCCATCAGCCGACAGAATGGAGCCTAAGGTGATTTCGGGCAAAGCATAACCTGTATATGGGTTTTCCGCCGTTTGCAAGCGTTGGATTTTGCCGCTGGCGGTATGGATGAGGTCGATATGGAGAGGCGTGTTTAAATTGCCGTACCGGTCGAGCAAATAGTTTCCCGATTTGCTTAATTGCGAGCGATGCACCCCCGGAGCGGAGGTCAACTGCGTTTTTTTTCCGTTCTTGAGGTTGATTTTATAGGTTTGAAATTCAATGGGATTGCCTTCGTTGGAACGATAGAAAAGATTTTTCTCTTCCGCATCGAAACCCAACACGCTGCTTACATCGAATTTGCCGCCGGTAATTTGTTTCAGCAATTTGCCGCCGGTAGTGTATAAATACAGATGATTGTAGCCGTCGCGTTTGCTCTGCCAAATAAATTGCGACGGCGAATGTTTGAAAAACAGCAAGGCGTTTTCCGGTTCGATATAGTGTTCGTTATGCTCTTCAAATAGCGTTGCGACTTTTTCGCCGTTTTCCACAGCGTATTTATTCAGTTGCAGATGATTTTGTTCGCGATTGAGTTCGGCCACGTAAATGAATTTTTCGGACGGCTCCCACGAAACGCAAGTCAGATAATGGTCTTTCGGCTCGCCGGTTTGCAGATAAATGGTTTGTTGCGATGCGGTATGATAGATGCCGATTGTAACCTCATGGCTCGTCATCCCGGCCATCGGATATTTGATGTTTTTCAGTTGGGCTTCGCGGGCGGAAATGTTTATCAAAGGATAGTCGGCCACCATCGACTCGTCCATCCGGTAAAACGCCAGAAACTTTTTATCGGGCGACCAGAATGTCCCCTTTGTAATTCCAAATTCGTTGCGATGCACGGCTTTGCCATAGACGACACCGGGTTTGGCGCCTTCTTTATCCCAAAGGGATTGCAGGATTTCGTTGGTGAGGTCGTCTTTTTTCACTTCCTCTTGCTGCTCAAACGGCGTTTTTTTACCGGGTGTTTTCGGGTCGGCAATCCATTTTGCTTCATCCGTAGAAAAAAGCAGACTGTCGCCTTGCCATCTGACGTTTTGATTGGTTTTCGGAACAAATTGAGAATACGTTTCTCCGCCGGGTAGCAAATCTTCTAAAGTCAGCGGTTTGTCTTGAGCGGAAATTGCGGGAATAACAGCCATACTCATCATTAAATATAAAAGTCGTTTCATGCAAATGCCTTATTCTTTGATTGCTTTTTTCAATTCCAATTGCTTCGTTTTCTCGTATTTGAATTCTTTATGGGAGCCGCTGAAAATCTGATATTGCCGGTATTCGCATTCCAAAGCGCCGTTAATCAATTTGTGTTTAGCCAGCGGTTTGAGTCCGATTTTGTCGAAACCTTCAATGTTTGATGAAATAATCCAGGCATCGTATCCTACAAAAATATGTTTTAATCGTTCGCCAATCATGGTATATAAGTCCATCAAATCCTGCGGATTGAGGCGTTCTCCATAAGGCGGATTCGTAACAAGAATGCCTTTCTCCGGCACTTCCGTCATTTGTTGGAAAGGCAGCACTTTCAGGTCGATGTATTTGGAAAGTCCGGCATTCTTCACGTTTTTGGCCGCTGCGCCGATGGCTTTGGGCGAAACATCCGAGCCGTAGGCTTTGAACTCGAAATTGCGTTCCTGCAGATCATCGGTACTGATGATTTCAAATAAACCGGCATCGAAATCGTCCCATCGTTCAAAAGCGTATTGCGAACGGAAAACGCCCGGAGCAATGTTCAGGGCAATCAAGGCGGCTTCAATGAGTAAAGTTCCCGAACCGCACATCGGATCGACGAAATTGCTTTCGCCTTTCCATCCGGTTTTCAGAATCATTCCTGCGGCCAGCACTTCGTTCAGGGGCGCCTCCATTTCATCGGTTCGATAGCCGCGTTTGTGCAGCGATTCGCCGGAACTGTCCAGCGAAATAGTACAATCCGTATGCGAAATATGCAGATGCAACTGAATATCGGGGTTGTTGATGCGGACGGAAGGACGGGGCAATTCGTGCTCCGAAAACCAATCAACAATGGCATCTTTCACGCGGTAAGAAACGAATTTGGAATGTGTAAAGGTTTCGGAATAGACCACGGCATCAATCGCAAATGTCTTCTTTTTCGGAAGATATTGCAACCAATCAATCTCCTTGACCTTTTCATATACCTCATCGGGATTTTTTGCCTGAAAAGACGCAATCGGTTTGAGAATCCGCAACGCGGTACGGCAACAAAAATTGGCTTTATAAAGCAACTGCTTGTCGCCTGTAAATGAGACCATTCTCCGGCCGATTTGCACATCGCTTGCACCCAGTTCGATCAACTCTCCGGCCAGAATTTCTTCCAACCCGTATAATGTTTTTGCTACTAATTCCATGTTTTAAGTTTTAAGTTATAAGTTGTGAATAGCGCGATAACTGTTTCTACCTTCGTGTTTAATTTTTAATAAAAGTGCCTCCCCCTGTGTGAATATCCGAGGCGCGGGTAATAATCACTTCTTTTACGCCCGAGGCAATGGCCTCAAACGCATTCTCCAGTTTCGGAATCATGCCCGCGTGGATGATGCCTGCGGCTTTATATTGTAAGAATTCTTCTTTATTTAATGTAGAAATGGTACTGTTTTCATCGTTTTCATTCGATAGAACGCCTTTTTTCTCAAAACAATATATCAGGCGGACATTGAAATCGTATGCCAACGCTTTTGCCGTTTCAGAAGCGATGGTATCGGCATTGGTATTCAACAAAACGCCTTTCCCATTGTGAGTAATCGGAGCTAAAACAGGAAGATAATTTTGGTCTAACAGATATTTCAAAGCCAAAGAATTGACATGTTGTACATCGCCGACAAAGCCGTAATCAATGGTTTGGACCGGACGTTTCACCGCCGAAATCAGGTTCATATCCACGCCGGTCAGTCCGATGGCATCTATATTCAATGCTTGCAATTGCGCCACGATATTTTTGTTTACCAATCCGGCATACACCATGGTAACCACTTTGAGTGTTTCTTCATCGGTAATCCGGCGGCCGTCCACCATTTGACTGGGGATGCCCAACCGTTCGGCTAATTGTGTAGCGGAACGTCCTCCGCCGTGTATCAACAGTTTATGTCCGGAAATACGTGCAAAATCTTTCAGAAAAGATTGGAGCGAATCGGCATTTTCAACAATTTTGCCTCCTGCTTTTACAATTGTTAATAGATCCATAAAAACACATTTGTTAATTTTCGGGGACAAAGATAGGCAAATATTTTGGCTATAATAAGATTTTAACCTTTGCTGTTCGGAAATTTATTTAGGTATTATTTTTTATTTAGGTATTCATGATACGCTTCGCTTTTTTTACTACTCACTAAAATTCACTGCATAATGAAAAATGATATATCCTATATATTCATAAATTTACGAAAGTAGTTACTTACTCTCGCTTTTGCGGTTACAATGACGAACACAACCGTTCATATTTCTGACAAAATAATACATAATTTTGCCATTCCCCTAAAATAAAACTGAAACGATGAAGTTTCTCAAGAATCTTAATATACATTTGCCAAAAATAAAATATTATGACACTCTACACAAAAATAAAAAAATCTTTATTTTTACTGACGCTCATCGTCAGTTGTTATTCATGCAGCAACCCAACCGGATTGGAAATAGCTTTGAACCTGTCCGGAGACAATCGAACTGAATTGGAAAAGGTATTGTTGCATTATCAAGATGATACTTTGAAATTAAAAGCGGCGGTTTTCCTGATTGAAAATATGCCGGGACACTATTCTTATCAGGACACAGCTTGTATAAATGAATATTATAATGCCATTGATTCTGTTGCTTTGATATACAAAGGCCAGAAAGATGAGGTAAAAGACAGTTTGTACAGGCAAATAACTGAAAAATACAACCGGCAGCTAAAATATGTGGAAGACTTGCATTGTATTACGGCAGCATTTTTAATTGATAATATTGACCGCTCGTTTGAGGTATGGCAAAACGGCGAATGGGCGACACACATTGATTTTGAAGATTTCTGCGAATACATTTTACCCTATAAAGTATGTGATGCGCAAATATTAGATAATTGGCGGGAATATTTTGCTTCTTATTGTAATGGGACGTTAGCAACCTTACAATATTGCCAATTATTTAAGAATGCAGCATATAATGCTTGTGCAGCCGTTAACAATGCTTTAAGAGATTCCGTTCATCCCCGTTTGGTGAATACGAATCAGGTTCCGGTAAGAAGAATGCGCACATTAACCAAAATACCATACGGATTATGTGAGGATTATACCGTGTTGAGCCTGGCAGTGATGCGATCCAAGGGGATACCCACAATCATTGATTATACACCTCAATGGGCTTTCAGGGACTTAGGGCACAATTGGTGTGTACTCATAGAAACCTCCGGGAAAAAGGTTGTTTTTGAAGGTATCGGTACCGATCCGGCTTCCCCACACAGAGAGGAACACCGTATGGCGAAAGTCTTTAGGAAGACATACGCTATTAACCGGGAAATAGAGGCTATTTTCTCTGTAGAAAAATATTTACCAACAACCTTTATCCGCCCTTTTATGAAAGATGTAACCACCGAGTACCAAGCTACCAAAGACATAGAAATTCCAATTGCACAGAAAAACGACCACAAGTATGCCTATTTATCTATTTTTGATAATGCAAATTGGCTACCTATCCATTGGGGAAAGGTAGCCGGGAAAAAAATTCGTTTTGAGAAAATGGGTAAACGGGTGGTTTATTTACCTGTCTTTTACGGGATACAAGGAATTGAACCGTTTGCAGAACCGTTGATATTGACAGCCAGAGGTAAAATTATTGAGTTGAAAGCAGATACCTTGCACAAACAACAGATGATCTTATACCGGAAATACCCTCCTTTCCAACCGATATACGATGTCGGTAAACGTATTGTCGGTGGACGTATTCAAGTTGCTACGGATTCGCTTTTTAGGGATTCACTCACTTTGCATACTATATCAGAATATGGTATTTTGGCCAGAGAAATCAATTTGACTCACTTAAAAGATAGCGCTCAGGCTCGTTATTGGCGTTATTATCCGCCGGATGGAGCACATTGTAACATTGCCGAGCTGTTTTTTTACGAAAAAGATTCTATTCAACCCACAAAGGGAAGGATTCTTGGCAGTAAGGGTTCTTTTCGCACAGATGGCAAGCATGGGAAAGAGGCGGTTTTCGATCGGGATGCTTTGACTTTTTTTGATGCTTCCGCGCCTAACGGTTGTTGGGTAGGAATGGATTTTGGTCGAAGAGTACAAATAGACCGGATTATTTATCTGCCTCGTAATGATGGAAATTGTATAGAGATAGGCGATGAATATGAATTGTTTTATTGGGGCAATAATCGTTGGCAGTCGTTGGGTAAGAAAATAGCCGGAAGTGTGGTGTTAGAATATGATAATTGCCCATCCAATGCTTTGTTTTTGCTGCATAACCATACAAAAGGCAAAGAAGAACGAATATTTACGTATGAAAATGAAGAACAAATATGGTGGTAATGTAAAAGAGTTGACTTTGATGCTTCTTTTTTCCTTTTTATGCTTGGGAACCTTATTCCTAAGTAGCGCCACCTTTGTAAATACTCAAATTACGGCTAAATGGTATTGTTTCTTTTGGGGCTTTTCTGCTTTCATTTTAAACTATGTTTTGTATTCGTTTTTTTTAGGAAAAATACAATTAAGAAATACTATTTCGGTCTTTTGTTTGATAATTACGGGTTTGTGTACAATCCAAGCTTTGTATGGAATCCTTCAATGCGTTGGAATCTTTCCTGCCGTTGGTGGATTTCGTATTACCGGCAGTTTTGATAATCCTGCCGGATTTGCCGCTTGTTTGTGTGCCGGATTTCCTTTCTCTTTCTATTTTGTCAGGAAGGAATACGTATGGCAGCGTTGGCTTTCTCTGACGGCGGTTGTCATTTTGTGTATTGCTGTCATATTATCCGCTTCTCGAGCGGGAATAATTGCTCTGTTTGTTGTTGCTTTATTCATGGTATTTTACCGGTTTAAGATAAAAACAAAACTTAAAATCAGCATTTTATCTTTGTCTTTTGTATTGGCGCTTTCCGGTTTGTACTTCTTGAAAAAAGATTCTGCCAACGGACGACTATTGATTTGGCGATGCACTTATGAAATGATTAAGGATAAACCAATTCATGGATTTGGCTACGGCGGATTTAAAGCCAATTATATGAATTATCAGGCAAGGTATTTTGAAGAACATCCAGATAGTAAATATGCGATGCTGGCGGATAATGTGAATCGTCCGTTTAATGAATATTTGTTGTTATTTGTCAATTTCGGCGTATTCGGATTACTTGTCTTGATCCTGATGCTTTATCGGTTTTGGCAAATCTACAAATACAATACACACAAAACCTTACTTGAATATAGGGCTTATTGGTGTTTATTGTCTATTGCCGTATTTTCTTTGTTCTCCTATCCGCTCACTTATCCGTTTGTTTGGGTGATGGGATTGAGTAGCATGACGATTCTTTTCTATCCGCTTTGGCGCACTCAGAAAAAAATGTTTTATGCCTTGCGACCGGTAATTATCCTTTTTCTTTTGTTTGTCGGTTATATGACTTACGATCGGATGATCACAGAAATGAAGTGGTGCAAAATTGCGCATAAATCCTTAGCCGGACAAACCAAGCAAATGTTGCCGGAATACCAATCGCTTTACGGCAAATTGCAAAACAATGAATTGTTCTTGTATAACTATGCCGCTGAACTGAATGTCGTCAATCAATATGAAAAAAGTCTAAAGATTGCTCATGAGTGTGAACAACTTTGGGCGGATTATGATTTACAGATGCTGATAGCAGATAATTATCAAAAGAAATTACAATATAAAGAAGCAGAGTTTCATTATATAAAAGCGGCGAATATGTGTCCGGTAAAGTTTATTCCCTTGTACCTATATTAAAAATGGTTTTAAATAATTGAAACAATACAAATTTAGAGTAGTATAAAAAACAGTTTCATGCAGTTTATAGTTAAATACATATTACTTTTTCTGTTATGTTCCGGAAGTTTATTTCTAAACTCTTCCTTATTCGTGAATGTACAGACTGTACCTAAATGGTATTGGACATTGTTTTGTGGTATGGCTTTGGCGCTGGTTTTTCTTGTTTTTTATTTTATCAGAAAGAGATATCTAATGCCATCGGCAATTATTAACAGGATAAAAACCGAGATGTGGCAGTTAGTAGAATGTATAAAAGAAAAATATCATACAGAAAGAAAAAGGCAGGATAAAGTTTCGGAGATATTGACTCCCGAAACTGTTCTGCCTCCGTGAAGATGTCCAGATGAAACATCTTTTTCTTTATGCTTTGAGGGAAAGATACGGATGGACTAATTGTTCGAAGCATAAAAATTAATTATTATTACGTCGAATATTTAAAATTAATCATGTGAATTTTAATAAATTAAGCAAATGAAAAAGAATATAAATTTAATTTTAGCTACTATTATATGTCTATTTGTAAGCACTATTTTATTGCTTCAAAGTTGTTCCGAAACAGAATTAGACTCACTCACATTAGAAAACATACCTGAATCATATAAAATGATCGGTACAATGCATAACGAAGGATTGGAGTACTTTTTTAAAGATATTCGGACTTTTTATGCAATCAATACTAAAAATGGGCATGAAAAAATCCTCAATAAAGTCGATTATAAAGCCATGTACAAACGGTCAATAACAAATTTTTGTAAATCAAACAAAATCAGTAATACTTCGGCCCAATTTTATGAAGAATTATTTGACAATGCGGAAAGAAAAACATCGCTTAGATCAAATAATACAGTACCTATAAACGAAGAAATAGTAAAATTACAAGAAGAAATTAATGCTGCAATAGCAAAAGATGGAGATAAGAAAGATTTAGTAAAATTTCAAAAAAGTTTGGATGAAATAAATAAAAAAGCAACAAACACTTTATCCGAAATTGATGCTATAGCCATATATGCAGCTACGAGTACGGCTTTTAGTTCATATATTTATTGGAAAGAAAATCATACTAAATGGCAAATTGCATTAAATCATCCGGAATTACTTGAATTATATAGTGACGACGAACTTAATAAACTTAAAATTAAAAATGTCAATCTAAATGAACCTGAGAGTATAAAATTAAAAAGTTGGTGGGGTGATGCTTGGGGAGCAGTTGGCGAAGCTTGGGATACCGGAGCAACTGCAATGACTGATTGGTGGAATAACGGAGGTAGTGATGTTGTTGCCGCAGATGCTGGAGGTGCCGTTACTGGTGCTATGGCTGGTGCTATTGGTGGTCTTGCGACTGCGGGAACCCTTTCAGGTCCAGCCGCCATAGCGGGTGGAATTAGCGGAGGGTGTTATACTTCAATACAAGAAACCATAGAACAATGGATAAAAAGATAAAAAAGGGGATAATTTATATTATAGCTATTTTGATTGTTGTAATTGGTCGGGCTCTGACTAATTTTATGCTACACGGGGAGGTAATTAGTTTTCTTTCGTTTTTTCGTTACCTAATGTCAGCTGTAATCGGAACTTCACTTGTCGTTTATGTAGTTCTGATAAACAAACCAATGGTCAATAAAGTAAAAAAAAGGTTATGCTATGTTGTAGCCATTTTGATTAGTATAGTTTGTGGCTCTCTGGTTGAAGTTATGATGATTGGAAAAGCAGTTGCTATCCCTTCATTTTTTTGCTACCTAATGTCAGGTGTAATCACGCTTTCATTTGCAGGTTATGTAATTTATATAACTAAACGAAAAAAAGCGTAGAATAATTTTAAGACACATCAAGGCGATAGTGCTTGGTGTGTCTTATTTTTGAAACAAAATTTTGAAATTCAATATGTTCTTAAAATATATATTTTATAGCTTACTATTTTTAATATCATTTACTTGTGCAAACGGACTTTTGAACGATAATTCGTATATTAAGCAATTTGCATTTGGAACAATATTCCTATTTATGGGAATAATATCAATAATGCAAAAGGAGCCACGTGAGTGTGTAATTAAAGTTCTATGGGGCGATATACTTATGTTGTTGTTATTTGCGCTCTATCTATATTTTTATATTGGAACACAGAATGACTTGGACTACACCTTACCTATATTATATTTCGTTTTTTACTGTTTTATGCGCATTTATACTCAAGGAAACAGTAAAGAAATTATTGTCCTCTTGACTAAAATAGTCCCGATAGTCATATTTATGCATATTACTGTTTGTTGCTTACAATTTATTAATATCATTCCCAATTTTCATGACTTTTTTCATGTAGGCAGTACATTTGGAAATCCCGATAAATTAGGAGCCTATCTGGCTGTACTACTCCCATTTTGTTACATAAATCAAAAACGAAAAATAGTTGGATATTCGGCATTGATAGTCTGTGTCTTTTTATTGTTTTTACTACAAGCCAGAACAGCCTTGCTTGCTATAGCAGTGCCCGGAATAGTTTATCTTGTATCAAGAAATATATTATTAAAGAAACATCTTTTATGGGGATTGATACCCGGCGTATTTGGACTAATTGCCTTAATATATTGGCATCCGGTATCTGTTTCCGGTCGATTTTTTATATGGATAGTAGCTTCTTCGATGATTGTATCAAAACCTCAAGGCTGGGGACTATATGCATTCCAAAAACATTATCCCGAATTTCAATCCAATTTTATTTTAAATCATCCTAAAATAGCAGAAACCTTCAATATAGATGTTGTACACTCATCTTTCAATGAATTTTTGAATATTGGAGTTACATTGGGAGTTTTGGGTTTATTATGTTATGTATTACTTATCATCTATATTCTCATTTCAGCATACAAAGCACATTCTCCGCTTCTATTTCCACTGATTTCTTTTCAAATAGTTTCCTTTTCTTATTTCCCATTTCAAATAGTTCCTTTAACGGTTGTATTTGTATTATTAATGGCAATGGCTATTAATTCTGATTCAACGCACACAATTAAAATTGTCGGAATAAGATATAGAGCATTAGTGATTATTTCTCTCATCGTATTTTCTTCATTTTTATCTTTCTCTAATATGCAAAACTATCAACAATGGCAATTGGCTGTAAAATATGCTCAAGACAAAAAAACACATACAGTTTCTGATGAAATATTTAAAAAACAATATCCGCAAATGCTTGGAAATGGATTGTTTTTATTATCGTACGCAGAACTTTCAGATAAAATGGGAGATACCCCTTTGTCATTTTCACTCCTAAAAGAAGCCGATAATTATTATTCCGATCCTGTTTTTCTGCAAATTTTGTCATCTGCATACGAGAAACAAGGCGATATTAACGAAGCCAAACGCAAATTTGAGATAGCCGTAAATATGCTTCCTGAGCAATTCAACATTGCTTATGAACAAATACTTTTTTTACAACGAATAGGCGAAAAAAAGAAAGTTTATGAGCTGGCCTTAAAATTGCATAATAAGCCAATCAAATCGACTTATTATGTTGATTCTCAAATAATAAAAAAGAGACTTGAAGCAATTATTCTATCATACGAAAAAACAAATTAAATTATCATGAAACAATATTTTATTTTAATCTCATTAAAAAGTTTACGTTCTGTTATCAATATACTTTTTTTCATTACTGTGATTTTCACTTATGCCTCATGCAATGAAGATGAAGATATAATCATTGAAGATACGATTGACCGAACCGTCATTATTTACATGGCTGCAGATAATAATTTATCCGATGATGCTCTTGACAATATTAACCAAATCAAGAAAAGTATCTCAAATCCCAAATTCAATGTAATTATTTTTGTGGATGGTGTTTTTGAAACACCTTCAATATTAAAAATAGAAAAAAACAGGAGTATTATCGTAAAAAATTACCCTGAATTTAATTCGGCAGATGCGAAAGAATTAAATAAAGTTCTGTTGGATATTATATCTATGTATCCATCAAAAAACTATGGGCTTGTGCTATGGTCCCATGGAATTTCATGGCTTCCATCCGGTGCATCATTGAGATCGTTTGGAAATGATAATCATCGTCAAATGAATATATCTGATTTAGCTTCTTTCCTACCCATAAAATTTGATTATATCCTTTTCGATGCGTGCTTAATGGGATCAGTAGAAGTTGCTTATGAGTTAAAAGACAAAGCGGATTATATTATCGCAAGTTCTACTGAAATATTATCAAGTGGATTTCCTTATCCTGAAGTGATAAATGAATTGAGTCAATTATCGCCGAATATGAATAAAATAGCTCAAAACTATTTTGATTACTATAATGCTCTGCAAGGCGCTTATCGTTCAGCGACTATTTCTGTAATTGAAACGCAACACTTGCCGGAATTAGCCTATCAATTCAAAATTCTTTTGGAAGAAAATACAGTTGATTTGACCACTTTCAATAGAACCTCTGTTCAACGATTGGATGTTTACGAAGAACAATATACTTTTGATTTGGCGGATTTTATAAACAAAGCATTTCCGGATGCAGATAAAACGGCATTCTTGGCTCAATTAAATAAAACGGTATGGTACAAAAACAATACCTCCCAATTTATCCAACTGTATGATATAAATACCTATTGTGGGTTGAGTTGCTACATTCCGATTTTTAAAAGGACAGATTTGAATGAATATTATAAACAATTAAGCTGGTATAAAGCCGGTGGATACGATAAATTATTTCGGAAATTTTAGCATTCAAATTTGGAAATAGCGTTTAAGTTTCTTAATATTGCAGAATATAATACTAATTCGATGAAAAATCACCTTTTGTTCCTTTTTATTTTGAGTGCGCTTGCTCTCCCGGATGCACTATTAGCTTACAATCTGAAACAAATTGCCAACAACAATAATTTGTCAAACAGTTCTATTACCTGTTTTTCCCAAGACGAAAAAGGATTAATGATGATCGGAACCTGCGACGGTTTGAATATGTACGATAGTCGCGACGTAACAACTTATCAATCCAAAGATGATACAAGCTTTTTATTGGGAAATCTGATAGACAAGATTGTATATACAGGAAATAACAACTATTGGATACAAACCTATTACGGTCTAAACAAATATAATACCCAAACCAATACAGTGGAGCATTACCATGAATTCCGAAAATTGTTTTTCATTGAAAAATATAATCATACTATTTTTATCATTCAGGAAAGTAACCGTATTTTTTACTATCACGAAAAAAGCGATTCATTCAAAAAACTCTCTTTGTCCGGGGTAATATTCTCCGATATCATCCGCCTTTTCACAGACCAAGAAAATACGCTTTGGATCGTAACCAACAAAGGCGATCATTTCTGTTATCAGGTTTTTCAAAATAAAGAAACAGGGGAGATTTCCCTTTCGCTCAAAAAAAATCAGGAGAAATCACAAAAGCCATTGGCCTATTGTTTTTATGACGATGGATTCATGTATTCGGTCACGAAAGAATACGACCTGTACAGGTGTGATTTGGCAAGTAATACAGAAACGTTTATTTATAATCTCAAAGACGAGATTCAGGCAAGAGGTAAAATAACATCTATCATCCATTATCACGACGATTATTTTATTGGTTTTCAAATGGATGGTTTAATTTTGCTTGAAAAACAAGCGGCTACCGGTTCATACAAAGTGAAAAATACCAATATCAACAGCGGTATTTTTTGTCTGTCCAAAGACCGGTTTCAGGATATTGTTTGGATTGGGACAGATGGTCAAGGCGTCTATATTTACTCCGATACTTCCTACTCCATGCGTTCCATCCTGTTGAGTAATCTGACCGGAAGAATGGAACGACCGGTAAGAGCGATCTTTTTGGATGATAATCAAACCCTTTGGATTGGAACAAAAGGAGATGGGATACTTCAATTATACGATTATAACTTTGATAAAGGAATCATCCATTACGATTTTAATATACTCACTTCAAAAAACAGCTCGTTGCAAAGCAATGCCATTTATTGCTTCGAAAAAAGCCGGAAAAATGGTTTATGGATCGGAACCGAAGAGGGATTGTGTTATTATTCGTATCGCGATAGAAAAGTCAAGCGAATCAATATAGCTGTTGATGGCGTGAAATTTAAATACATTCACGATATTTATGAAACCAACGACTCGGAAATATGGATTGCCAGTGTTGGCATGGGTATTGTAAAAGCAAAAGTAGAAGAAATAAAAGGAGATCCGGTACTGAAAAATATCCAATGGTACCGTATCAATGACAACGATTTTGAATCCAACTACTTTTTTTCGATTTATTCGGAGAATGATTCTGTATTCTGGTTCAGCAACCGGGGATATGGGCCTTTCCGATACAATAAGCGAACAGATAATCTGGAACCTGTTAATGTCAATAATCAATCCACCAATCAAACGATACACGATGTTTTTGCCATTGAAAAAGATAAGCAGGGAACGTATCTCTTTGGTACCGGTTACGGTTTGGTTGAATATACTCCGGATGAAAACTATACTGTTTTTAACTCGCAAAATGGATTTCTGAATAATTCAATCCATGCCATTTTGAAGATGACCGATACGGTATTTTTGTTAAGTACCAATCGGGGCCTTATTGTATTCAATACCGAACGAAACGTCTTTCAGACTTTTGAACAGTCCGACGGATTAAAAGTGGTGGAATTTAGCGATGGAGCAGCTTTCAAAGACAATACAAATGACATCTTGTTTTTCGGAGGTATCAATGGCATTTTAGCGATCCGCAAAGAGGAAAAGGATATACAATCCTATAGGGTGCATTTCAAATTGTCGTTAAAAACAATTACTTTTGTCAACGAATTATAATACATACAACTATGACAAAAGAAGAATATTTAGCGTTAGCCGCCAGTCATTATGAAGACTTGGAAAAGTTAAAG
>SNRY01000057.1_pt1 | contig 49370 bp, 42 predicted proteins | sample 4693421 | NCBI WGS metagenome assembly SNRY01 (sample SAMN11003215, study PRJNA524138) | termite gut metagenome | isolation source: Bacteroidetes bacterial symbionts from single cell of protist host amplifed... | host: Streblomastix strix ... | reverse complement strand
GGGAAGTATTTTCATTATGATTCGGGATGCTACTGTCAGTTTGTTTTTTAGCCAAAGATTTCTCCATTCGACGTCTCGAAAGAAATGATAGTTCTTTATTCTGGAACGCTGATTGACATTGGAGGAAGTGGAAAGATTCATTCCCATAAGTATCTCGCTATCCGGATGTTCTTCAAAAAAGTGGTGAATGTGTTCGTTCGACCACAAAGGATAATCTTGCCCACTAAGGCAAATGATCCGGTCGTATGGTTTGCCGCTGTCTATCACGGCGCCGATTAATTCTTTTTGATATTCCACTTGGTTCCATCCCCCCCAACTAATCCACCGGCTTTTGACAAAGGTAACTTTATCTTTCAATAGTTTTTCAAACGGTTTTCGACTGACCTTTTTATCTATATGCACATAAAAGTCCGCATTATCGTCTAATGCTTCTATCAAGCGGGCAAGATGTGTGGCATCCTTATAGGCTGAAATAATATAAGCAATGCGAATTGTCATATCATATCTATTGTTTTCGTTTTCTTTTAAACAAAAAGGTAATACTTTCTTTCAGTGCAGTGGCTCGAAATATCCATAATATTGCTATATATAATATACCGGCGATGATGATTTTCCCAATAATAAGCAGATATAGGTTTTCTATGTTTGCAGTGATAAAATAAGTTACTATTAAGACAAATGCAGCAATGCCGGCAAATGGTAGTATATCCTTCAACGCCGTTAGGAGAGGAAGTTTTATCTCCCGCTGTAAATAATAATGCCACACGAATAACCAACAGATATTGATAATAACATAAACCGTAATCATGTTTTGTACACCGTAAGGATAGAGAAGCAGCATTGCCGGTAATTGAACAAGACAATTACATATAGTGACCCACATGTATATATCGGATTTTCCTTTGCTTATAATCAAGTCGGAGTACAGGCGAACGATGGGAATAAAAGCTCCACCGATGCAAAGCAATTGCAGAATAATAGCGGCAGGTAGCCATTTGTCCGTAATGGAAATAATAATCAATTCGTGGGCAATCAGGGAAATCCCGAACATTGCAGGGAAAGAAACGAATGCCGTGAAACGAAGCATTTTGCGGAATATGTGTCGTTGCCGGTCAATATCTTCCACTCGCGTAAGGACAGGTTGGGTTACTCCTTGTAACATACCTGTAATGAGTGAATGACCCATATAATTCCATTTGTTAGCTTGTGTAAAATATCCAACTTCTTCTTCGGAATAGAATTTACCTAATAAGACAGAAAACAAATTATTGTTGATGGTCATGAAAATGCCGGAAACAAGTAGTTTATAGCTGAAACTAATCATCTCCCGCAGCGGATTAAAATTAATGGAGAGCGTTGGGTGCCAATGTGAGAAATAACAATTAAGCAGAGTTATTATGGAAATGAAAATAATATTTTGAATGGCAATACCCCAGTAAGACATACCATTACATGCGAATATAACTCCCGCTATCCCCGATATGATTAATGCAGACACAGAAGTGATAGCAATTTCCTTTACTTTCAGATTGCGAAAAAGAAAGGCACGCGAAGCTATTCCTAATGCGGAAATGGGGAGACAAAGAAATGACAGATGTGCCAATGAGACCAGTTCCGGTGTGTGATAGAATTTAGCAATCAGAGGGGCGCAAAAGAAAAGAACAATATACAAGGACAAACCTGTTAACGTACTAAACCAAAATACGGCATTGTAATCTTTATGACTGACTTCCTTTTTATTAACAAGGGCAGCTATAAATCCACCTTCTTGAAGAGAAGTTGCAATCAATGAAATAATGGTGAGCATTCCTACTACACCATAGTCGTCGGCATTAAGAATACGTGCCAGAAATATTCCGAATACCAAATTGAGCAGTTGTTGAACTCCGTTACTCAATCCGCCCCAGAATAATCCTTTAGCGGTTTTCTCCTTGAGAGTTTCAGTCATACACTTTTTATATCAACTAAGAATGCGTGAGACTTCAGAATATATTCTAATTTTATTGAATGGAATTTATTTCACCTCACTCCCCACCTTTACCTTCTTCTCCGGCATCACCAAGGCTAAACTCCCGTCATAATCTTCTGCCGAGAGAATCATTCCTTCCGATACAATTCCCTTCAATGTTCGCGGAGCAAGATTGGCAACGAAGCAAACTTGCTTCCCTATTAATTCTTCCGGATTGTAGTACTTTGCAATACCGGAAACAATGGTACGCGTCTCCAGTCCGTCGTCAATTTTAAACTGAAGCAATTTGTCCGCTTTGGGGACTTTCTTGCATTCAAGCACTGTTCCCACACGAATATCCGGTTTCATAAAGTCGTCGAACTCAATGTTTCCACGAATGGGTTTTGCCTTGTATTCGGAAGCTTCGTTGACTTTCTTCGTATCAAGCAGTTTTTGTATTTGAGTTTCGATAACGTTGTCTTCTATCTTTTCAAAGAGTAGTTCGGGTTTATTCAGTTGATGCTCCGAGGGTAATAAGTTTGCCTTGCCGAGATCTGCCCAATTAACGCTATTCATGTTGAGCATCCGGCGTAGCTTTTCGGAACTGAAAGGCAGGAAAGGCTCAAAGGCAATAGCTAGATTGGCTGCCAACTGTAAACTGATATTCAAGATTGTTTTAACCCGTTCTATACCTGTTGGGGCAAGTTTCCACGGTTCGGTATCTGCCAAATATTTGTTTCCGATACGTGCCAAATTCATCGCCTCTTTCTGCGCATCGCGGAATCTGAATGTATCGAGCAACCTTTCCACCTCTGCTTTTACATTGGTGAAAGCTTTCAATGTTTCCTTGTCGTAATCGGTTAAGTCGTTTGCAGCGGGAACCTTTCCGTCGAAATGTTTCCATGTAAGTATCATCGCCCGATTCACAAAATTGCCGTAAATAGCAACTAATTCATTGTTGTTTCGTGCTTGGAAATCTTTCCATGTAAAGTCATTGTCTTTTGTTTCAGGAGCATTGGCAGTCAATACATAGCGAAGCACGTCTTGTTTGCCTGGAAATTCTTCCAGATATTCGTGCAACCAGACCGCCCAGTTACGGGAGGTGGAAATCTTATCTCCTTCCAAATTCAAGAACTCATTAGCCGGTACATTGTCTGGAAGTATATAGCTGCCTTCTGCTTTCAACATGGCAGGAAAAACGATGCAATGAAATACGATATTGTCTTTGCCGATAAAGTGCAAAAGGCGGGTTTCGGGGTCTTTCCACCATGTCTCCCAAGTATTGGGAAGTAATTCTTTGGTATTGGAAATGTAACCGATAGGAGCATCGAACCACACATACAGTACTTTACCTTCCGCACCTTCCACCGGAACGGGAATACCCCAATCGAGGTCGCGACTTACGGCGCGCGGCTGCAATCCCATATCAAGCCAGCTTTTACACTGCCCATAGACGTTGGAACGCCATTCCTTATGTTCCTCCAAAATCCATTGGCGTAACCAAGCTTCGTGTTTATCCAGCGGGAGATACCAGTGTTTTGTTTCTTTCATTACCGGTTTGCTGCCACTGATAGAACTTTTCGGATTAATTAAGTCGGTAGGAGAGAGAGATGTTCCGCATTTCTCACATTGGTCGCCGTAAGCTCCTTCAGCGTGGCAGTGCGGGCATTCGCCTGTGATATAGCGGTCTGCTAAGAATTGACGGGCTTCGTTGTCGTAATATTGTTCAGAAGTCTTTTCGATAAACTCTCCTTTATCATACAAGGTACGGAAGATTTGTGCTGCCAATTCATATTGCGTTTTAGAAGTAGTACGCGAATATATATCGAAAGAAATGCCGAAATTTCTGAAAGAATCTTTAATCAATGTGTGATATCTATCCACAATATCTTGGGGAGTAACGCCTTCTTTCTTTGCCCGTAGAGTAATGGGTACTCCGTGCTCGTCCGATCCGCCGATAAACAATACATCTTCTTTTTTCAAACGCAGATAACGCACGTAGATGTCTGCCGGAACGTAAACACCTGCCAGATGTCCGATATGAACGGGACCATTTGCATAAGGTAGGGCAGAAGTAACAGTGGTTCTTTTGAATTTCTTTTCCATATTATTGTTGTGCTTTAAATGTCTGATAGATGTGCAAAGATAATGTTTTACTGATGATGTTTGAAGTCTTCATGTCATATATGTATTGAAATGTTCCAATATGCGCTGTTTTATTCGACTTTTACACAGATGCTTAGGGGTTCTATCCGTATTATGTCCGATCCATCTCCGATTCTTCCCCGCTCCATGACCGTCTACAAAGCGGATATAGATGCCCGGAGAAGCCCCTCGAATAGGCTTCGGATTGTTTACAGACTGCTAAGAGATGTTGACAATCTGTAAACCTGAGTTCGATGAAAATTCAGGTTATGAAGGGAAAGTGCGCAACAGTTTTTTTTCGTGTAATGCGGGTATCTGTATTGGTTCCGTATTGGCTGACGGCAGTATTTCAGCCTGTCCCAGTATTCGGAGTAACTTTTGTCAAGGAAATATTTATCAAGATGATTTTTGGGAAGTGTGGACAAACCGTTTCCAACTTTTTCGTGATCGTACTTGGATGAAGAACGGGCAATGTTCCGGTTGCAAATTTTTTCGTTACTGTGAAGGGAATGGCATGCACCTGCGCAACGACAATGGCGATTTACTTTTCTGCCATCATAAGCGTATTTTATAAAAAACGCACTAAAATAAAAACTATTCTCCGTGATGATAATGTCATTTTTTAAACGTTTTTTCTTTAAAAATTATTACCTTTGTAAACCTAAAACTTATTAAAAGCATGAAAGATACGAAGCAGCAATTTGAACATATTATCTCTTTATGCCGTGACTTATTTTCCAAAAAACTCCATGATTATGGACCTGCATGGCGGATTATGCGTCCGGTATCCGTGACCGACCAAATTTTTATAAAAGTAAATCGTATCAGGAATATTGAAACAAAAGGGGTTAGCATGATAGATGAGGAGATACGCTCCGGGTTTATTGCCGTTGTGAATTATGGAATTATTGCTCTCATACAACTTGAATTGGGTTATGCCGAATTGACGGATATAACCAATGAGAGAGCCTTGACTCTGTACGATAAATATTCCGGGCAGGCATTGGAACTGATGCTTGCCAAGAATCACGACTATGGAGAAGCATGGCGAAACATGCGCATTAGTTCTTATGTTGATATTATTTTGATGAAAATTAATCGTACCAAACAGATAGAAAATTTAAAAGGAGATACACTCGTTTCGGAAGGGATTGACGCCAACTACGTGGATATGATCAACTATTCCGTTTTCGCTTTGATAAAGTTGGAATTTGAAGAATAAGAGAAAACATATTATTGAATATATAGGAATTAATCTCTGCCGGTTTATCCTGTCGGGATTATTTATCTTTTCCGGTTTTGTGAAAGCTGTTGACCCCGTCGGCTCGCAATACAAAATACAAAACTATCTGGAGGCTTTCGGTATCGTTTCATGGTTTCCTTCTTATTTTTCGTTGGTAGCTTCCATTGCTTTATCTTCTCTGGAGTTTGTAGTAGGAGTATTTCTCTTTTTCGGTATTAAAAGGAAATGGACAGTAGGAACGATTCTGCTTTTTCTATTTGTCATGACTCCACTAACCTTTTATTTGGCTTTGACCAATCCTATCTCCGATTGCGGATGTTTTGGCGATGCTTTAGTGTTGACCAACTGGCAAACGTTTGGAAAGAATGTTGCTCTACTTGCCTTTGCCATAATCGTTTATAAAAAAAGGAAAGAAATTGTACGATTTGTCAGCCGGAAATCACAGGGATGGATAACGATCTATACTCCACCTTTTATTGTGCTTTTTTCGTTCTATTGTTTGAGATATTTACCTATTCTTGATTTTCGTCCTTATAAAATAGGAACTGATATTCAGGAAAGCATGTTAATCCCAACCGACGCCAAACGAAATATTTACGAAAGCTATTTTATTTTGGAGAAAGACGGCGAAAGGAAAGAGTTTACCATAGAAAACTATCCCGACAGTACATGGACTTTTGTTGATACCCGCAATATGTTGAAAGAAAAGGGATATGAACCGCCCATTACCGATTTCTCAATTACAGATTTGCAATCCGGCGAAAGTATCACCGAAAGGATATTGAAGGATGAAAACTACACATTCTTGTTGATAGCTCATTCCATAGATGACGCCGATGACGCCAACATTGACCTTATCAATGAGATATATGATTACAGTGCGGAAAACGAATATGGCTTTTACTGTTTGACTTCTTCATCACAGGAAGATATAGAAGCATGGAAAGATAAAACCGGAGCGGAATATGCTTTCTGCCTGACGGATAAAACTACTTTGAAGACGATGATACGCTCCAATCCCGGGCTGATGTTGATAAAAGACGGTAAAATCTTAAACAAATGGAGTGGAGAGAGCTTGCCTAATGAATATCTTTTAACCGACAGGTTGGAAAATATTAAGACAGGAGAAGTAAAACAGGGAAACAAAAGCAAATCTATCAGTATTATCATATTGTGGTTTGTATTACCTTTGCTGATAATAAGCGGGATAGACGATTTGTTTGTCCGGCGGAGATTCGGACGGAAACTGATGAGAACGATAGAAAGATTGCCTCAGAATTTGATGAACCCTTTAATACATAGTAAAATGAGAAAAAATATTGTCGCAGGAAACTGGAAAATGAATAAAACCCTTCAAGAGGGAGTTTCGTTCGCCAAAGAATTGGATGAAGTGTTGTCTAAACAAAAGCTTAATTGTGATGTAGTAATCTGTACGCCATTTATACACTTGGCATCTGTCGCTCCTGTTGCCAAAGGTATTGGCTTGGGTGCGCAAAATTGTGCAGACAAAACGGAGGGCGCATACACGGGAGAGGTTTCTGCTCAAATGGTGGCATCGACAGGGGCTAAATATGTTATTTTAGGACATTCCGAACGTCGCGCTTATTACGGTGAAACTCCAGAGATATTGAAAGAGAAAGTACAATTGGCTCTTGCCGCCGGTTTAACCCCTATCTTCTGTATCGGCGAAGTGTTGGAAGAACGCGAAGCTAACAGGCAAAACGAAGTTGTCAGCGCACAATTGTCGGGTTCTTTGTTCGGACTTTCCGCTGAAGACTTCTCTAAAATTGTTATTGCCTACGAGCCTGTTTGGGCTATCGGTACGGGAAAAACGGCTACTGCCGCACAGGCACAGGAAATACATGCCTATATCCGCTCTGTAATTGCCGACAAATACGGCAAAAGTATTGCCGATAGTACTTCCATTCTTTACGGAGGGAGTTGTAAACCTTCAAACGCAAAAGAATTGTTTGACAATCCGGATGTTGACGGTGGTCTTATCGGGGGAGCAGCTTTGAAGACAGCCGATTTCAAAGGTATTATTGATGCTTTTTCCTTATGAAATTTTATTTATTATTTCTCGTTCTACTATTTTCTTCGCTTTTTGTTGCAAACGCGCAAGAACAAACGACTATTATAAATAGTTTGCAACAAAAGTCGGCAGGAGAAGGACAGGTTACTATCCATCAAGAACCGAATATAGAGGCTTTGCTGGGAACAAGACATATCGGCGGTGAAGAAAAAACAATAAAGGTGCCCGGATATAGAATACAGGTATATGCCGGAAACAATTCGCGCGAAGCACGTGAAGAAGCGTTACGTCCGGCTTCAAAAATCAGAGAGCTTTTTCCCTCCGTTGAAGTATATACCTATTTTGATCCTCCCCATTGGGTTTGTCGTGTAGGAGATTTTCCAACTATTGAGGAAGCCGACAATATGATGCGTAAGATCAAAAACGAGATGTATCTTAAAGAAATATTTCTTATTAAGGAGCAGATAAACATCTATCTATAAATCTATCATGCTGGGAAAAAGAAAAAGTCTTTTTTCTTGACAAAAAATATGACTTTTAAAACACGGTATCAAAGATATTCCCTCATTGCCATAGTTGTATGTGTCGGTTTGATTGTAATTGTCAAACTCGGCGCTTTTTTAGGTGGCTTGCTTGGTGCTATTACAATGTACATCATGCTGAGAAAGTCTATGCATTATTTGACCGGAGTGAGGCGTATGAAATCCGGTCTGGCGGCTTTTATCTTATTATTAGGCTTTATTTTGTGTGTTTTAGTTCCTTTATCGCTGATTATTTGGATGTTGATTGACAGAATGGATGATGCCAACCTTAACCTGCAAACAACCATTGGTTTTATTAAACAATTTGCAAATCTTTTAGAAGAAAAAACCGGATATAATATATTTGACGTAGAAAATTTGTCATCTTCTGCTGTTATGTTGTCCAAAATCGGACAGTATATAATGAACGGTATAATGACTTTCTTTGTCAATATATTTGTAATGATTTTTGTTCTTTATTTTATGTTGATAAGCGGGAAGCGGATGGAAGCCTACATATATGCTTTGTTGCCTTTTAGTGAGACTAATAAGAAAGAAGTATTAAGTGAAATTTATCTTTTGGTGAGGTCAAATGCGATAGGTATTCCTTTGCAAGCATTGATACAAGGGTTGATAGCGACATTTGGATATTATATTTTTGATGTACCGGTTCCTTTTATCTTTGGTCTTCTTACTTGCTTTGCCACTGTTATTCCGATAGTGGGAACGGCAATTGTTTGGATTCCGTTAGTGATATACATGGGTTTGAACAGCGGTTGGACGACGCATACTGCCGGCTTATTTGCTTACGCCGCTCTCGTTCTTATGCCGGTAGATAATCTGATACGTTTTATCTTACAGAAAAAGATGGCAGATACTCACCCGTTAGTTACTTTTTTTGGAGTCATTATCGGATTGTCGTTGTTTGGATTTATGGGGATTATTTTCGGTCCTTTATTACTGTCCATACTCTTTCTGTGTATTAATATTTTTAAGAAAGAATATCTGGAGGGATACGGATAAAAGAAGGAATGTGATTTGTGAGCTTTGAAAACATTTTCCCCTATTTATTCATTACTCTGAAATATTTATGATGATTACATTCAAAGATCTCACGATATACGATAAAGATATAATCATCCCTTATACGATGAATTGTAAGTATCGTAATTGTGATTTGTCTTTCTCCAACCTTTGCAGTTGGAGATTGTTGTATAATACCAAATTTGCAATAATTAACAAGTTTTTAGTGTTTAAATTTTGGGTTGGCGGTAAGCAGGTTTATATGCAGCCTATTGGAGAAGGCGATTTGGTGGAATTACTGGATATTCTTATTGCGGATGCAAAAGCCGAAGGGAAACCTCTTTACATATTGGGTCTCTGTTTGGATATGAAAGTCAAATTGGAAAGTATTTTACCGGATAAATTTACTTTCAGCACCAAAAGAAGTTATTCCGATTATATTTATCTGCGGGAAAATCTGGCTACCTTAAAAGGAAAAAAGTATCAATCCAAAAGAAATCATACCAATAGATTCAAAAAGGAGTATAGTGATTATAAATATATTCCTATTGCTTTGGATAATATTCAAGATTGCCTGTCGGTGGAGGCAGAATGGAAAAAATCAAATGAGCGGAAGCAAGGTGGGAAAGCTGACGACGAAAATCTAGCAGTAATATATGCTCTCAGCCATTTTGAAGAGTTGGGACTGACGGGAGGAATATTGTATGTAAACGACAGGGCAGTGGCTTTTACTTATGGCATGCCTATCAATCAGGATACTTTTGGAGTACATGTGGAAAAAGCCGATATTAGTATTAACGGGGTTTGTTCTATGATTAATTATGAATTTGCCCAACGGATACCGGAACAATACATTTATATCAACAGGGAAGAAGATTTAGGCATTGAGGGACTTAGGAAAGCAAAGTTGTCTTATTATCCGGAGATTATTTTAGATAAATATGTAGCACATCTGACGGAAGGACCTGCATTATGAATGTAAAAAAACAGGTGAAAGAGTTGTGGAAACTTTGTTTTGATGATAATGAAGCTTTTGTTGATATGTACTTTGATTTGAGATACAGTAGCGATAGGAATATTTATATTCGACGTGACGACAAGATTATTTCCGCACTTCAGATGATTGCTTATCCGATGACTTTTTGTGGTACGAATATACAGACTTCTTATATTTCCGGTGCTTGTACACATCCCGATTATCGCAGGAAGGGGGTGATGTATGAGTTGCTTTCGCAGGCATTTGTGCGGATGCAGTCTGCCGGAATAATTTTTAGTACTCTTATTCCGGCAAAACCCCAACTGATTGATTACTACGCTCGTTTGGGGTATGTTTCGATATTTGAATACTCGAAGCGTATTCTTCGGCTTTCAGAAATGCCTGTATCTACAAGCATCAGGGTGGAATATGCAACAGAGTATCAAGATGATATTTACAGTTATTTTAATAGAAAAAACTCGGAACGCACTTGCTGCATACAGCATACGAAAGTTGATTTTAAGGTTATTTTGGCTGATTTGTTTTTGTCGGGTGGCAAGGTGTTTTTTGCCGGTCGGGAAGAACGATCAATAGAGGGTATAGCTTTTGTGTCTGCTATAGGTAATACATTGTATGTTAAAGAATTGCTTTCCGAAAACCCGGAAACGGAAAACGAATTGCTTAGGCAGGCGGCAATAATGTATGGATGTACTGAAATGATTGTTATCATGCCTCCTGCTACGGAGACCCCGGAACGGTTTCCCTTGGGTATGGTGCGTATTATTGATGCAGAAGAAACGCTAAGTGTCTTTGCCACTGCTCATCCGGAGGTTGAGATAACTGTAGAATTGCATGATAATGTGTTGTCTTCCAACAATGGGTATTATTGTCTGCGGAATGGCAGGTGTACGAAAGGAGAGATGAATTTGCAAAAAGCATTTCTCCGGTTATCCATAAGAGAATTGGCAGAGAGGATATTCACAGAGATGCAACCATATATGGGACTGATGGTCAATTGATAATAGACAGATAGCAAGAGGTATAAGATAACCCTTTAAGTTGCTGATTATTATTCAATTATTATATCAAATTCATATTATAAACAAAAACATTGGTATTGCCAATTAAAATGCTTATTTTTGCATAAGCATTGTGCTATGCATTGTTCCAAATGTTCATGTGAAAGGCGCGTAAATATGAAAAACAAACTTCCTTATCTCTTATTGCTGTTCTTTGTTGTTGTGCCTTCAACCCTTTCTGCTCAAACGTTTGCTCATGGCATGTCATCATCTTATGTTTTGCCGGAAGACAAAGCTGTTTTGCAGAAATTAGACCAATGGCAAGACCTGAAGTTTGGTATGATTATACATTACGGTCTGTATTCGGAACTCGGTATTGTAGAGTCATGGTCTATTTGCTCGGAAGAGGAAGATTGGATTCCCAGAGATTCAACCATTCGCTACGACGATTATAAAAGGAAGTATTGGGAAACAATTAACCATTTCAACCCCGAACAATTAGATCCCGAATCATGGGCAAAGTATGGTAAAGTAGCCGGCATGAAATATGTAGTGTTTACCACCAAACACCACGACGGATTTAGCCTGTTCGACACTAAATATTCCGATTTCTCAATCACCAAGGGAGCTTTCAAGAATCATCCCCGCAACAATATCGCTAAAGAGGTATTCAATGCTTTTCGCAACGAAGGATACATGATAGGAGCCTACTATTCAAAACCGGATTGGCACTCTCAATACTATTGGTGGGACAGATATGCGACCCCTAACCGTCATCAGAATTACAGTATCATACAAAACCCTTGGCGATGGAATCAATTCAAGACTTTTGTTTACAACCAAATAGAAGAATTGATGAACGATAGTTATGGTAGCATAGACATTTTGTGGTTGGACGGCGGATGGGTACGACCTTCTCGTTTGGGAGAGGCAGAACGTTCAGGCAGAAATTACAAAGGTTCCCCTGACATTGACATGCCCAAAATCGCTGCGATGGCGCGAAGTTACCAGCCGGGAATATTAGTTGTTGACCGCACAGTTCCGGGAGAGTTCGAAAATTATCAAACGCCGGAGCGCGGAATTCCCGGCACTCAATTGAATAACCCATGGGAAAGTTGCATTCCCCTCGGTTGGGATTGGGGTTTCACCCCTACCGATCAATACAAATCACCGGTAAAAGTCATTCATAATTTAATAGAAATTACAGCAAAGGGCGGTAGTCTTTTGTTGGGTATCGGTCCCAAAGCCGATGGGACGTTGCCCGAAGAAGTGATTGTCCGTCTGAAAAGTATCGGCGAATGGACTTCTAAAAACGGTAAAGCCATTTATGGCACACGCACCACTCCTGTTTATAATGACGGAAACATCTGGTTTACGCAAAGCAAAGATGGGAAGAAATTATATGCCATCGCTTGCTTGGAAGAAGGAGGATCAATACCTGAAACGATTGTTTGGAAAGGCAACGAACCTCAAAAAGGCTCGCGAATGATATATTTACCTACCGGCAAAAGTGTAAAATGGGAAAGAACTTCGGAAGGCATCAAAGTAACTGTTCCCAAAAGCTTACCGGCACAAGCTGCATTAAGCTTTGAGTTTACTCCAGCACAATCACAGGTATTGCTAATTAACGAGAGTTTGACGAAAGAAAAGGATTGAATATACGCTTCTTTAAGTCTTCAGCAAACAAAACTATATTTATTATGAAAGCACTTAGATTAATTTTATTGTCAGTTGCCACTCTTCTCGTCAGTATTACAGCTTGCGGTCAAAAGACGGAAAAAGAGCGGGTAGTTGTAGCTTATGTTACTTCGTGGAGCAACTGTATCCCTAATTCGGATGTGATAACCCATATTAACTATGCTTTTGGGCATGTTAATGATACATTCAACGGTGTACGTATCAATAATGAACAAAGATTACGGACATTGACAGACTTGAAGAAACAAAAACCTTTGCTAAAAGTGTTACTCTCTATCGGTGGTTGGGGAAGCGGGCGTTTCAGTGAAATGGCAGGCAATGAAACCAATAGAAAAGCCTTTGCCGCCGATTGCAAAAGAGTAGTTGACGAATTTGGTTTGGATGGTGTTGATCTTGATTGGGAATATCCTACAAGTGACATGGCAGGTATTTCTTCCTCTCCCGACGATACGAAAAACTTCACGTTACTGATGCAGGATATTCGTTCGTTGATTGGAGAAGATAAATTGTTGACTCTTGCATCTTCAGCAAATGCTAAATATATTGATTTTGCAGCAATTGAGCCGTATATGGATTTTGTAAACATTATGACCTACGACATCGGTCGCCCTCCTCATCATCATTCGGCTTTGTATCCTTCGGAATTTACAAGAGGACTGACTTGCCAAAGTTCGGTGGAGGCTCACGTTAAAGCCGGTATGCCCATTCATAAATTGGTGCTTGGCATACCTTTCTACGGACATGGAACAGACAAGATTCCCAACTTTATCAATTATAAAAACCTCGTCAAGTTGGAAGGATATACCCGCAAATGGGATGATGCGGCGAAAGTGCCTTATCTCGTCGATTCTTTGGGGAAGTTTGTATGCTGTTACGATGATGCGGAATCTATCGGAATAAAATGCCAATATATAGATATGCTCGGTATGCTCGGTGGTATGTATTGGGATTATGACGGTGACGACGAGCAAGGGACGTTACAAAAAGCAGTATATGAAGGAGTGATGAAAAGAAGATAAAGCTCAAATCTCTTCCTTAATTTTTAATTGAAAAGGGGAGATTTGGCATTGTTAATAATTGAGTGAATAACTTCTTTATATTTCTTTTCTCCTTATCTATGGTTATGTTCTATCTTTATCCACTCAACAAAAGATAGGAAAAATGGCAGAACAAAGGAGAAATTCCCGCACTACAAAAGTTAATACACAGCCTGTTAACGACTATGGACATATTCAACCTCAAGCGCGTGAGCTTGAGGAGGCTGTACTCGGAGCAACGATGAATGAAAAGGATGCTTATTCCTTAATCAGTGAGATACTCCGTCCCGAATCTTTTTACGAGCATATTCATCAATTGATATATGCAGCGATTACCGATCTGGCTGTCCAGCAAGAACCGATAGATATTCTTACCGTAACCGAACAGCTTCGCAAGCGTGGAGAACTCGACGAAGTGGGAGGTCCTTTTTACATCACCCAGTTAAGCAGTAAGGTTGCATCGTCCGCTCACATAGAATATCATGCCCGCATCATTGCCCAAAAGCATTTGGCACGTGAACTGATAACCTTTACCAGCCGCATCCAATCAAAAGCCTTTGACGAAACTATTGATATAGACGACTTGATGCAAGAAGCCGAAGGAAAGCTTTTTGAGATTTCACAGCACAACATGAAGAAAGATTACACGCAAATTAATCCTGTCATTGCCGAGGCTTACGCTTTGCTACAGAAAGCGGCGGCACGAACGGATGGCTTGAGCGGTTTGGCGAGTGGTTTCGGCGGTCTTGACAAGATAACCGCCGGTTGGCAAAATTCCGATCTCATTGTTATTGCCGGTCGTCCGGCTATGGGTAAGACCGCTTTTGTGCTTTCTATGGCACGTAATATGGCAGTCAGTTATAAACATCCGGTGGCACTGTTTTCTCTCGAAATGAGTAATGTTCAATTAGTCAACCGGTTGATAATCAATGTGTGTGAAATACCGGGTGAGAAAATAAAAAGCGGACAATTGGAACCTTACGAATGGCAACAATTGGATTATAAACTAAAGGAGCTTATTGATTCTCCTTTGTATGTAGATGATACTCCGTCACTTTCCATTTTTGAATTTCGAACCAAAGCCCGTCGTTTGGTTCGTGAACATGGAATCAAAGTAATTATTATTGACTACCTTCAATTGATGAATGCGAGCGGTATGTATTTTGGTAATCGTCAGGAAGAAGTCAGTACCATTTCCCGTTCGCTCAAAGGTCTGGCAAAAGAATTGAATATACCTATTATTGCTTTGTCTCAGTTGAATCGTGGAGTTGAAAACAGGGAGGGTATCGAAGGTAAACGCCCGCAGTTAAGCGACCTTCGTGAGTCCGGCGCCATAGAGCAAGATGCTGATATGGTATGTTTCATCCACCGTCCGGAATATTATAAGATTCTTCAAGACGATAAAGGAAGAGATTTACGGGGAATGGCTGAAATCATTGTAGCCAAGCATCGTAACGGAGCTACGGGCGATGTGCTTCTTCGTTTTAAAGGGGAGTTTGCTCGTTTTCAGAATCCGGATGATGATATGATTATTCCGCTTCCGAATGAAGGTGGTGCGGTATGGGGGTCACGTATAAATACAAATTCTATCCCTGTTTCTACTCCTACTTCTACAGAATATCCGGTTCAAAATACTCCCTTCAAGTTGGCGGGAGTAGATAACTCTCCATTGCCTTTTTAGCGAAGAACATTGAGCGATGTAATATACTTTTGCATCTTGACTACTCTTGATTGTAAATATAAAAAGTTTATATTTCATGCCTGTCTTTTATTGATTTTCGAAAAAAAAGAGCTATTTTTGTATTGTAATTATTGATTAATAATATTATTGATTATGAAAAGAAATTTTTTACCATTGTGTGCAATTATTTTGAGCGGATCAATGTTGTTCAGTTCTTGTATCGGTTCATTTGTTTTAACCGGCAAAGTTTTTGATTGGAATAGAAATGTGGGTGATAAGTTTGTTAATGAATTAGTTTTTCTTGCTCTCTGTATTGTTCCGGTATATGAAATCTCTATAGGGATTGATTCGATAGTGTTAAATTCCCTTGAGTTTTGGACGGGTGACAATCCGGCAGCAGCTAAAGCCGGTGAAATAAAAAAGATAAAAGGTAAGAATGGCAATTATATAGTGAAAAATCTTGAAAACGGTTATTCAATTGCTAAGGACGGTCAAACGGCGGATTTGGTTTATAATCAGGAAGCCAACGCATGGAGTATCGTTGCCAATGGCATCAGCACAGAGCTATTGAAAATAAACAATGACGGCACAGCTAACCTCTTCCTGGCAAATGGTGAAACAATGAATGTTACCATAGATGCCCAAGGGGTAATGGAAGCTCGTCAGGCAAAGACAAACAACGTATATTTTGCATTGCGTTAAGATAAGCAAAAGGGTTTGATAAGAAAGATGAAATCTTGTTCATTTAAAGAATAAGGTTTCGTTTTTTTATGACCAATGTTCAGGTTTTCTGTCTTCACCCTCCGAAATGAAATGAGAAGTTATGACCGGTAATCCGTTAATCGCTATTCATAATCTTTCTGTTGCTTATGATAGGCGGATAGTTTTGCACGACGTAAACCTGACCGTCAATGAACATGATTTTCTTGGAATTATCGGTCCTAACGGCGGCGGGAAAACAACCTTAATCAAAACGATACTCGGATTACTCAAGCCTGCCGGAGGAGATATCCGGTTTTATAAAAAGGGAATGCCTGTAAGTTCCATTAATATGGGATATTTGCCGCAGTACAACAATATAGACCGTAAGTTTCCCATTTCTGTTCAAGAATTGGTTCTTTCAGGGCTTATTGGTTCCAAGAAATCACTTATCGGCGGATTTTCCCGTTTGCATTGGGAAAAGGTGCGACGTATCATTTCCCGTATGGGACTTGAAGGCTTGGAAAACAGGATAGTCGGTCAACTTAGTGGCGGGCAGTTGCAACGGGCAATGCTGGGACGTGCTATTATCTCCGAGCCTCAAATGGTAATTTTAGACGAACCGAACACGTATATTGACAAGCGGTTTGAAGACCGCCTTTATGAATTATTGGCGGAGATTAATAGTGAGTGCACCATAATTTTAATAAATCATGATATTGACACGGTATTGCAAAATGCCAAGTCGGTAGCTTGTGTTAATGGCACATTGTATTATCATTCGGATACGAAGGTTGGCAGGGAATGGGTGAGAAAAGGATTTGATTGTCCCATTGACCTCTGAAAATTCAGAAGAGTGATGATTTTTAATTCTATTTTTTATTACATTTGTTATTTTATTAAACTAAAAAAGAACAGACAATGGAACAGAAGTTATGTCAAAGTTGTGCAATGCCTTTAACAGATGCTGCACTTATGGGAACGAATGCCGACGGCAGTACAAATGAGGACTATTGTTGCTATTGCTTTGCCAATGGTAAATTTACTTCCGATTGCACGATGGATGAACAGATAGAACAATGTCTTGAGTTTTTAGATGAATTCAACAAAGATGCAGGACGCAAATTAACAAGAGAAGAAGCTATCGCCCAGATGAAAGTGGCTTTTCCGCAATTGAAACGGTGGAAGCAATAAAGGAAAGATTTAATGTACAACTTTAATATTCATCTTTAGATTATTTCCAGTTTTTATCTCCTTCATGATTTTCTTTATCATTATTTGCTATTTCTCCTTGTTATTAATAATAGCTCGTTTTACGGGACGAAGTGGAGATACGAATGTAGTTTTCTTTAAAGGAGAGAATCGCTCTCCTTGGTATGTTGTTTCTATCGGGATGATAGGCGCTTCCATTTCGGGTGTTACGTTTGTATCCGTACCGGGTATGGTGCGGAGTATGGACATGACGTATATACAAACCGTCTTGGGCTTTTTCTTCGGTTATTTGGTGGTGGCGCATTTTCTTTTGCCTCTATATTATAAACTTAATCTTACAAGTATTTATACCTATTTGGGTAACCGTATCGGATTGAAAGCATACCGTACAGGGTCATTCTTTTTCTTGCTTTCTCGCATGTTAGGTACGGCAGCCAAACTGTATTTGGTCTGTCTTATCCTTTACAACTATGTTTTTTCAGGGATGAATGTTCCTTTTTGGATCATTGCTTTCGGGGCGGTAACATTGGTTTGGTTTTATACCCATAAAAGCGGCATAAAAACAATTGTATGGACGGATACTCTGCAAACACTTTGCCTTATTGCTGCACTCGTCTGTATTATTTACCATGTAGCCGGACAGTTAAATATGAACCTTGGCGAGATGATTCATACCGTCCGCAATCACGAACATTCTACCATGTTTGTATTCAACGATTGGGTGTCGCGTCAAAACTTCTTCAAACAGTTTATTAGCGGCATTTTTATTGTTATCGTGATGACGGGGCTTGACCAGGATATGATGCAAAAGAATCTTTCTTGTCGCAATTTGAAAGAGGCACAAAGAAATATGTATTGTTACGGATTTTCCTTTATTCCTTTGAATTTTTTATTCCTTTGTCTGGGAATACTTCTGCTGACATTAGCCGGACAAGCAAATATCGAACTATCCGTTGCCAATGATGACATTCTTCCTTTATTTGCCACACAGGGTTATTTGGGGCAGTCTGTTCTGATATTTTTTTCCATTGGAATTATTGCTGCTTCTTTCAGCAACTCCGATTCGGCATTGGCATCCATGACAACAGCCTTCTGTGTGGATATACTGAATACGGAAAAGGATTCCGAAAGTCTTGCCCGCCGCAAACGCCGTAAAGTGCATATTGCCATGTCCGTCATACTGATTGTTTTTATCTGTTTTTTCCGGTTATTGAATAATCAAAGCCTCATTGATGCCATCTATGTTATTGCTTCCTATACTTACGGTCCCTTGTTGGGTATGTTCGGTTTCGGGCTTTTCACCAAAAGAAGAACGAAGGACAAATACGTGCCGTATATTGCTATAATTTCTCCGCTCGTTTGTTACATAATCGACAGGACTGTTTATACATATACGGGATATAAATTCGGATACGAACTGCTGATGCTCAATGGTATGCTCACTTTTACAGGATTATGGTGCTGTAAAACAAAATAATCACAAAACAATATCCGGTATTGGCTTCTAATAAAAAATATATGATATTTGCATTATGTTTCATATAGAAGTTACCGTATTAGATTTGCTGCTAAAGGGATTTATCATAGGTATAGTGGTATCTGCACCCTTAGGTCCTGTGGGAGTGCTTTGTATTCAACGTAGTCTGAACAAGGGTCGTTGGTATGGTTTTGTAACCGGACTGGGAGCAGCATCGAGCGACATTGTGTATGCCGTATTAACGGGTTACGGCATGAGTTTTATATTTGACTTTATTAATACCAATATATTTTATCTGCAACTTTTAGGAACTTTCATGTTGTTGGGTTTTGGCATTTATACCTTCCGAAGTAATCCTATCCGCTCTATTCGCCCAACTGCTTCAAGTAAGGATTCTTATGTTCATAGTTTCGTTACAGCTTTTGCCGTTACACTTTCCAATCCGCTTATCATATTTCTTTTTATCGGTCTGTTTGCCCGTTTTGCTTTCGTGTTGTCCGAACTATCATTGTATAATACTGCTATTGGCTGTTTGTCTATTATACTGGGGGCGGTATCTTGGTGGTTTGGCATTACTTTTTTTGTAAGTAAGATGCGCAATCGCTTTAATATGCGTGGCATTTGGATGATAAATCGTATTATCGGAATTGCGGTGATTATGGTATCTATAATAGGATTTATATCTACTCTGTTGGGTACTTCAATTTATTTGACATATATGTAATTTTGTATGATAGTAATTAATGTTTACTTTTGTAATAATACATATCTATTAATCAACTGTTAATTATCAATTTAAAACGATTACATTATGAGAAATTTTTTACTTACATTGTTTGTAGTTACACTATTCGTATCGTGTGCACAAGAAAAGGTAGAGGTCAAGAGTAAAGCAAGTGTTGTTTATGAAAACATCATGAGTCGCCGGAGTATTCGCTCTTATAAACCCGAACAGGTTTCAAAGGCACAATTGGATACTATTATAAAATGTGCTATAAATGCTCCCAGTGCAGGAAATGGTCAATCTTGGCAAGTAAGAGTAATTCAGAGCCAGGACCTCATGAATAGGATAAGAGAGGTCAATTCTGGTTTTTCTTACGGAGCTCCTAGTTTGATTGTGGTAGCTAAGGATAAAAATAGTGCTATAAGCAGTGCCGATTGCGGATTACTTACTCAAAATATCTTATTAATGGCTGAAGCTATGGATTTAGGTACTGTTGTTTTGGGAAATATGGGAGGAATACCCAATAATCCAGATGCAAAAGATATCATAGAAGCTCTTGCACTTCCGGATACTCATGAAGTTCTTTTTGCCATAGCTATAGGTTATAAGAATGAATCTCCCGAAGCAAGAGAAAGAGATGCGAGTAAAGTTCAGTATATTGATTAATGCAATTACAATTCCGGCTTTTACAGTAAGGCAATAAACAGTTACAGCCTCTTCTGGGTTTCTGGAAGAGGCTGTAACTGTTTATTGTCCATCATCTTTTTTTCAATGTCGTTATGCAATAAATTTGCCTTGAATCCGAATGTAAATAATATTGTTTTTATCTTTACCCTCAATAATTTTTAAACATACAAAACTATGAGCTATTTTATAAAGCCTCAAGATTATCAACCGCTACTTGATTTAAAGCAAACCGAACTTGGGATAAAACAGATAAAAGATCACTTTCAGACGAACATATCATCGGAGTTGCGATTACGACGTGTTACTGCTCCTCTCTTCGTGCTTAAAGGAACGGGTATCAACGACGATTTGAACGGTGTAGAACGTGCCGTTTCTTTTCCTATCAAAGACATGAATGATGCACAAGCAGAAGTTGTGCATTCGTTGGCTAAATGGAAAAGAATAACACTTGCCGATTATAAAATAAACTCCGGTTACGGTATATATACGGATATGAACGCGATACGTCCGGACGAAGAATTGGGAAACCTGCATTCGTTGTATGTTGATCAATGGGATTGGGAAAGGGTTATTGCCCTCACAGACCGCAATATTGATTTTCTAAAAGAAATAGTTACCCGCATATATGCTGCTATGATTCGTACGGAATATTCGGTTTCCGAAACGTATCCGCAAATAAAACCTTGTCTTCCCTCAAATTTGTTTTTTATTCATGCCGAAGAACTTAGAAAACGTTATCCGGATATGAGTGTGAAAGCACGCGAAGATGCTATTGCTAAAGAATATGGAGCTGTTTTTATCATAGGTATCGGCTGTAAATTGGGCGATGGAAAGAAACATGATGGTCGCGCTCCCGACTATGATGATTATACTACGCCGGGAATAAACGGTCTTCCCGGACTCAATGGCGATCTTTTGGTATGGAACGATATATTACAACATTCATTCGAACTTTCGTCAATGGGTATCCGCGTAGATAAGCAGATTTTGCAACAGCAGCTAAAAGAAGAAGGCGAAGAAAAGAGATTGGATCTTTATTTTCATAAACGTCTTCTGAATGATACTTTGCCTTTATCTATCGGCGGGGGTATCGGACAGTCGCGTCTTTGCATGTATTATCTGCGTAAAGCCCATATCGGTGAAATACAAGCAAGCATCTGGTCTCCGGAGATGAGAGAAGAATGCCGGAAATTCAATATACATCTTATTTAATCCACTGTTCTCATATCGGTTTATGAACGTACAAATAGAAGAAAGTTGGAAAATACGCCTTCAGCCGGAATTTGAGAAAGAATATTTCCGTACGTTAACGGATTTTGTAAAGGATGAGTATAAACAATGTACCGTCTATCCTCCGGGAAGATTGATATTTAATGCATTTAATCTATGTCCTTTCGACAAAGTGAAGGTAGTTATTATCGGACAAGACCCGTATCACGGTCCCGGACAAGCACACGGGCTTTGTTTCTCCGTAAATGCCGGTGTCCCTTTTCCTCCCTCTCTGGTAAACATCTTTAATGAAATAAAAAGTGATACGGGTACGGATATTCCGTTAACAGGTGATTTAACCCATTGGGCAGAACAAGGGGTGCTATTGCTTAACGCCACGCTTACTGTCCGCGCTCATCTGGCGGGGTCACATCAGAACAAAGGTTGGGAAACATTTACCGATGCGGCTATCCGTATCTTGGCGGAAGAGAAAAGTAATCTTGTCTTTATCCTTTGGGGGGCTTATGCACAAAAGAAAGGAGCTTTTATTGACCAAATCAAACATTTGGTACTTAGCTCGGCTCATCCTTCTCCTCTTTCTGCTTACAACGGTTTCTTTAACAACAAACATTTCAGCAAAACAAACGAATATTTAAAATCTTATGGAAATACGGAAATCGTTTGGTAATCAACATATTATAGATTGTGAATAACTTTATATAAATTAAGACGCAGACGGTTGTTCTGAGATTTTTTACCTTAAATCTTGCTTTTTATAAATATTGTTTAATTTTGCATGCTTGAAATAATTATCAGTTGATTGTTGTTTTTAGTGAACTGATAATTGAATATGCACAACATGACAAAACGATTAACGCCCGACTACATTTTTGAGGTAAGTTGGGAAGTGTGTAATAAAGTTGGAGGTATCTACACGGTTTTGTCCACGAGGGCAAACATATTACAAGCAAATTATCGAGATAAAATATTCTTTATAGGTCCGGATGTATGGTATAACAGGGATAATCCTTTGTTTGTCGAATCTCAGAATCTTTATGCCAAATGGAAGCAATCTGTCTTTGATAAAGACAATCTTTCTGTCCGGATTGGTCGATGGGATATACCCGGTAATCCTATTGTAATTTTAGTAGATTTTCAATCTTTCTTTGCTCAAAAGAATGATATTTATGCGTGGGCATGGGAAAGTTTTCAAGTGGACTCTTTGCATGCTTACGGTGATTATGACGAGGCTTCGATGTTCTCTTATGCTGCCGGAAGGGTAGTGGAAAGTTTTTATCAATCTAATTTATCGAAAGAAGATAAGGTTATTTACCATGCACATGAATGGATGACGGGCTTGGGAGCGCTCTATATACAAAAAACCCTTCCTCAAATTGCTACAATCTTTACTACGCATGCAACTTCTATCGGTCGTTCCATAGCCGGAAACGATAAACCTCTGTACAAGTATCTTTTTGCTTACAATGGTGATCAAATGGCAAGAGAACTGAACATGGAGTCCAAACATTCCATAGAGAAGCAGACAGCATGGCATGTGGACTGTTTTACGACAGTAAGTGAAATAACAGGTAGTGAATGTAAAGAGCTGCTCGACAAAACCCCTGACGTAATTCTCCCCAATGGTTTTGAAGACGATTTTGTGCCGAAAGGTGTTTCTTTTACAAAAAAACGAAAAGAAGCCCGTATGCTAATGTTGAACGTAGCCAATAAATTGTTAGGCACAAATTGGGGAGACGATACTTTGATTATCGGAATAAGTGGTCGTTATGAATTTAAGAACAAAGGGATTGACGTTTATTTGGAGTCGTTGAACCGATTAGCGAACAATAAGAGACTGAAAAAAAACATATTGGCATTTGTCATCACTCCTGCTTGGGTGGGCGAAGCCCGTAAAGACCTCCAAGAGCGCTTGCAGAGTAAAGAACAATCCGGTACCTCTCTTGAAATACCTTTTATTACTCATTGGCTTTATAATCTGTCCGAAGATAAAACGCTTGGCATGTTGAGATATTTAAACATGAGCAATCTTCCGAACGATAAGGTAAAAGTCATTTTTATCCCTTGCTATTTGGACGGAAAAGACGGTATCTTTAATAAACCTTATTATGATTTGCTCTTGGGACAGGATTTGAGTGTGTATCCTTCTTATTATGAGCCATGGGGATATACTCCACTGGAAAGCGTAGCGTTTAGTGTTCCTACAATAACCACTGACCTTTCCGGGTTCGGACTTTGGGTACAACAAAAGTTGGAAAACCATCGTGGAATAGTGGATGGCGTAGAGGTGCTTCACCGTACGGATAACAACTATTTCGGAATAGCTGATGCCATAAGAGATACAGTATTATCCTTTTCGTCCAAATCGGACGAAGAAATAACAGAAATACGCAAATGTGCTTCCAAAGTGGCGGAACAGGCTTTATGGAAACGTTTTATCACACACTATTATAAAGCATACGATACGGCTCTCCGTAATGTAGTTAAAAGAGAAGAAATGACGAACAATCCGAAAAGGGATACGTTATTATAATATAATGTTAAAGTAAGATATATGAAAATTAAAGTAAGCCATGTAAATACTCCGAATTGGAGAGAAATTACAGTACATTCCCGTTTCCCAAAAGAGTTGCAAAGACTCTTTGAAATATCGCAAAACATTTGGTGGTCATGGAACTATGAGGCTCTTGAATTATTTAAATCTCTTGATCCTGTTATTTGGAAAGAATGTGGAAACAATCCGGTACTTTTGCTTAAACTCATGAGTTATGAAAGATTGAAGGAATTGGCAAAAGATGAAAACGTTTTACAAAGACTGGATGACGTTTATACTAAATTCAGTAACTACATAAATGTAGAACCGGACAAGAATCGTCCATCCATAGCTTATTTTAGTATGGAATATGGCTTGAACAGCATACTTAAAATATATTCCGGCGGCTTGGGCATATTAGCCGGTGACTATTTGAAAGAGGCTTCCGACAGCAATGTAAACCTTTGTGGAGTGGGACTCCTTTATCGTTACGGTTATTTTACCCAATCGCTTTCCATGGAAGGGCAACAAATAGCCAATTACGAAGCCCAAAATTTCGGACATCTTCCGATAGAAAGAGTAACAAATGAGGAAGGACAATTTCTAGTAATTAAAGTTCCGTATTTAGATTATTATGTTCATGTCAATATTTGGAAAGTAAATGTAGGACGGGTTCCTTTATATTTGTTAGATACGGATAACGACATGAATAGCGAATTTGACCGTTCCATTACTCACCAGCTTTATGGTGGAGATTGGGAAAATCGTTTAAAGCAAGAAATGCTGTTGGGCATTGGTGGTATGTTGACACTGAAGGCATTGGGCATTAAAAAAGATGTATATCATTGCAACGAAGGTCATGCCGCATTGATTAATGTACAGCGTATTTGCGACTATGTAGCAGAAGGGATGACATTTAATCAAGCCATGGAACTGGTTCGTGCATCTTCACTTTATACTGTTCATACGCCTGTTCCTGCAGGACATGACTATTTTACAGATGCGCTTTTCGGTAAATATATTGGAGGCTATTCCAGAAAAATGGGTATTACGTGGGATGATTTAATGGATCTCGGACGTAACAATCCGGGTGATAAAAATGAACGTTTCTGTATGTCTGTCTTTGCCTGCAACACTTCTCAAGAAGTAAACGGTGTGAGTTGGCTACATGGAAAAGTTTCAAAGGAAATGTTTTCTTCCATCTGGAAAGGTTATTTCCCCGAAGAAAGCCATGTGGGTTATGTAACCAATGGAGTACATTTTCCTACTTGGAGTGCAACGGAATGGAAAAAATTGTATGCTAAATATTTTGATGCAAATTTCTTAAGCGACCAATCTAACGAGAAAATATGGAAAGCCATTGACAATGTGCCGGATGCTGAAATATGGGAAATACGCCAAACGATGAAGGATAAGTTGGTGGACTTTATTCGCAAACAGTTCAGCGAAACGTGGTATAAAAATCAAGGAGACCCGTCGCGCATTGTTTCTCTGGTGGAAAAAATCAATCCGAATGCTTTGTTAATTGGGTTTGGTCGTCGTTTTGCTACTTATAAGCGCGCTCATTTATTGTTTACCGACCTTAACCGCCTGGCAAAAATCGTAAACAATCCGGATTGTCCGGTACAGTTTTTATATACGGGTAAAGCCCATCCATACGATGGGGCAGGACAAGATTTGATAAAGAAAATCGTCGAGATATCCCGCCGTCCGGAATTCTTAGGAAAGATTATTTTCCTCGAAAACTACGATATGCAGTTGGCTCGTCGTCTTGTTACGGGAGTGGATATTTGGTTGAATACTCCTACACGTCCGCTCGAAGCTTCGGGAACATCCGGCGAAAAAGTATTGATGAACGGTGTGCTTAACTTCTCCGTGCTCGACGGTTGGTGGCTGGAAGGATATCGTGAAGGAGCCGGGTGGGCACTAACGGAAAAACGTAGGTATCAAAATCAAGAGCATCAAGATCAATTGGATGCCGCTACTATTTACACAATTTTAGAAACGGAAATCTTACCTTTGTTCTATGCACGTGGTACGAAAGGCTATTCCGAAGGTTGGGTAAAGTGTATAAAGAAATCCATTTCCGAAATAGCACCCCACTACACCATGAAGCGTCAGCTTGATGACTATTTTAGTAAGTTCTACACCAAATTGGCGAAACGATACTACTTATTATCCGCCAACGACAACGCTAAAGCCAAAGAGCTTGCACATTGGAAAGAACAAGTAGTTGAAAAGTGGGATTCCATAGAAGTCGTTTCCTTTGAGAAGTCCGAAGAAATCGTCAATGCTTCCATTGAGAGTGGACAAGAATACAATATCAAGTATGTAATTGACGAAAAAGGTTTGGATGATGCTATTGGTCTCGAATTAGTAACTACTTATACCAATGCGGAGGGTAAACAATGTCTTTATTCTGTTGAACCATTCGAAATGATAAAGAAAGAAGACACTTTTCATACTTTCCAATTAAAGTATAAATTAAATAATGCCGGTAACTTTACAATATCATATCGCATGTTTCCGAAACATCCGGACTTGCCTCATCGTCAAAACTTCTGTTATGTTCGTTGGTTTACCTGATGTAATAAAGAGATTAACGCGATATTTATCTAAAAGACCATAATCTCCAAATATATTTTGTATTGTGTAGCCTGCTTGTATGCAGGCTATTTTTATATGATTTCTCCACTTCCAATACATATTTTTGACTCCTCATCATAGATTACCCCGAACTGTCCCGGAGCAATACCTTGCAGTTTTTCTTTGCTATAAATAGTATAAGAATCGTTTTCCTGTTGTAATGTGCCTTGGGTAAATTCAGGAGTATGGCGTATTTTAAAAGTGATGTTTATTTGCTTTTGATTAGCCCAAGGGTTATCGGTAATGAAATGAAAATCGTGTAATGTAAATTCATTGCCGTACTGCTTTTCCGTATCATAACCGTGAGAAACGTAGATAATATTCTCTTTAATGTCTTTATGGATAACAAACCAAGGACCTCCACTCAATCCTAATCCTTTACGTTGCCCAATGGTATAAAACCAATATCCGGGATGTGTACCCATACGTTTTCCTGTTTCCATTTCAATCACTGCTCCTTCTTTCTCCCCCAAGAAGCGGCGGAGGAAGTTGTTGTAGTCAATTTTTCCTAAGAAACAAATGCCTTGACTGTCTTTTCGGTACGCACCGGGCAGTTTAGCTTCTACTGCGATGTGTCTCACTTCTTGTTTAGCTAACTCTCCTATGGGAAATATTAATTTGGATACTTGCAAATAGTCTATCTGTGCTAAAAAATCAGTTTGGTCTTTTACTGGGTCTCTGGCTGTACCTAACCATATTTTATTTTCCTTCTCCCGTGTAGTAGCATAGTGTCCGGTGGCAGTTTTGTCATAATATTGTCCTACTTGCTGTTCAAAGCAACCAAACTTAATAAGCTTGTTACACATTACATCAGGGTTAGGGGTAAGTCCACGTTTTACTTTATCAATGGTATAAGCGACAACGTTTTCCCAGTACTGTTTATGCAAATCGACAATTTCTGCCTTTAATCCGTATTTACGGGCGGTGAGAGTTACAAGTTCTATGTCTTCTTCAGCCGTACAAGTGAGGTCGCGATCGCCCTCCATACCAATTTTAATGTAGAAAAGATCCGGTTTGTAACCTTGCTCGCAAAGTAGATGAACGACGGTAGAACTGTCAACACCTCCGGAAAGTAGGGTGGCTATTTGCATGAAGGAGAAGATTATAGTTGTAATTTTCCTTTGAAATAAAGTTGTAAAAATAGTAATTTTTACAACTTTATTTTAATCCTTGTCATTTCACCAATGCAACCGCACCAAAATAATTCATAAGCTCCTTTGTAGGAATGATGGGGAAATGAAGGTAAAAAACAAAAAAGGTGCGAGATAAATAGTATCCCACACCTTCGTAGTAAAGATTATTAATATTCTAAAGAGCTTTAAATCTTATCCAAAGCTTGGCTGATATCATCAAGTAAATCGTCAATATGTTCCGTACCAATGGAGAGACGAACAGTATTCGGTTTGATAGCTTGTTCCGCCAATTGCTTTGCGCTCAATTGTGAGTGAGTGGTAGTTGCAGGGTGGATAACCAATGACTTCACATCAGCCACATTTGCCAACAAAGAGAATATTTCCAAACTGTCGATAAACTTTTGTGCTTCTTGTGTTCCGCCTTTTATTTCGAAAGTAAAGATAGAACCTGCTCCTTTGGGGAAATATTTGTTATAAAGCGCATTGTCGGCACGACCAGGCAAAGAAGGGTGATTTACAGATTCTATCTTTGGATGTTTCGTCAAGAAATCTACCACTTTCAACGTATTTTCCACATGCCGTTCTACACGAAGAGACAATGTTTCAAGACCCTGTAACAGGATAAATGCGTTGAAAGGACTGAGGGTAGCTCCCGTATCTCTCAGGAGAATGGCACGAATACGAATAGCGTAAGCAGCAGGACCTGCAGCATCTACAAAACGAACACCATGATAGGAAGGATCCGGTTCTGTCAGTTGTGGAAATTTGCCGGAAGCAACCCAATCGAATTTACCCGAATCAACAATAACTCCTCCTAATGAACTACCGTGTCCGCCGATAAACTTCGTAGCCGAATGAACCACAATGTCTGCTCCGTGTTCAATAGGGCGAATCAGATAGGGAGTACCGAACGTATTGTCTATCACCAATGGGATTTTGTGTTTATGTGCTATAGCAGCTACCGCATCAATATCTATAATATTGGAATTGGGATTTCCCAAAGTTTCAATAAATACTAACTTGGTATTTTTTTGAATGGCTTTTTCAAAATTGGAAAGGTCTGAAGGGTTAACGAATGTAGTTGTAACTCCATAAGTGGGCAGAGTGTTTGCCAAAAGATTGTATGTGCCTCCGTAAATGGTATCGGCAGATACGATATGGTCACCGGCACGAGTTATATTTTCAAAAGCATAAGTAATAGCTGCTGCACCGGAAGCTACTGCCAATCCGGCAACACCTCCTTCAAGAGCTGCTACACGGTCTTCAAATACTCCTTGGGTAGAGTTGGTTAACCTACCATAAATATTCCCTGCATCTTGCAGACCGAAACGTGCGGCAGCATGAGCCGAATTACGAAATACATACGACGTTGTTTGATAAATAGGCACTGCTCTTGCATCGGTTGCGGGATCGGGTTGCTCTTGTCCTACATGAATTTGCAATGTCTCAAAATGTAGTTTTTTAGCCATGGGTTTTAATTTTTAAATGTTATAATTCTTAATTTTATTTATTGTCAGGTTTCTAAGCCTTGGGAGAATAGTCTTCTTCTTTTTAAAAACATGAAAAAGTTTATATACTTTAATAGTTATAACGGATATTCCTCAAAAGCATATAATATGGTGGATAGATAACGTTCTCCCGTATCAGGTAATACTACAACAATTTGTTTACCTTCGTTTTCCGGCAATTCAGCCAATTGTGCAGCGGCAAAAGCAGCAGCTCCTGATGATATTCCCACGAGCAAACCTTCGTATAATGCAAGTTCTCGTCCGGTACGAATGGCATCATTGTCTTTTACCCGGATAATCTTGTCCGTATATTCGGAATTATAAATCTTGGGGATGAAACCTGCTCCTATTCCTTGAATCTTATGCGTTCCCGGGTTTTCTCCTGAAAGAACAGGTGAACCGTCCGGTTCGACAGCTACAATTTGTACTTTCGGGTTGTGCTTTTTTAGTACCGATGCCGTACCGGTAAGTGTTCCTCCTGTGCCTACTCCGGAAACAAAAATATCTACCTTTCCATCAGTATCTCTCAGAATTTCTTGTGCGGTAGTACGGGCATGTACAGCAGGATTGGCAGGATTCTCAAACTGCTGTAAAATAATAGCTTTAGGTGTTACTTCGAGCAATTCGTTTGCTTTCTTTACAGCTCCTTTCATTCCTTCCGTACCGGGTGTCAAAACAAGGGTAGCTCCCAACGCCTTCAATAAGTTTCTGCGTTCCGCACTCATAGTTTCGGGCATGGTCAGTATTAATTTATAGCCCTTTACAGAAGCAACCCATGCCAAACCGATACCTGTGTTACCGCTGGTTGGTTCGATAATAGTAACACCCGGTTTCAATAATCCTTTAGCTTCTGCGTCTTCTATCATAGCTAAAGCTATACGATCTTTTACGCTTCCCCCTGGATTAAAATACTCTAACTTCGCAATTACTCTTGCTTTAAGTTTCTTACTTGCACTGAAATGTGATAATTCCAATAACGGAGTATTTCCGATTAATTCCGTTAATTCTTTTTTTACCTGTGCCATACTTACTAATAATTAATTTGAATAATTTATTTTGGGTACGAAGATATATCTCTTTGATAATACGAACAAATACCACAAATGTGGTATATTGCATTTTTTAACAGAACTTATCTTTTCGGTGTTATGATTAGTAAAAAAATGTGGTTCATCCGGAGGATGCGTAGTTGGCTATCTGATTAGAAAAAACCTTGAGATGCCAGTTTTGCTGCTGCTTCAATCAACATACATCCGCTGAGTTGTTCGGTCAATCCGGTTTGTGAAATCGGGGTGTTTTTCCAATAAGGAGCGAAAAGTATCAATTGTTTGTTCGTTCCTTTCCGCCACAAGACATCAGCATTATGTTCTATAAATTGGATAAAGCGTGTTTTGTCGGTAATATTGAGGTGTTCTTGTAGTATCAAATCCGTAAAGTAGCGGATGAAAATTCCTTTGAATAAACCACCGTCACCCGTACCTTCGTGTTTGAGCAAAGCATCGGTTTGGTTTACCAGATTGCTGATGGTGTAATTGGCTGCGAGTACGGCATCGTTCAAATAGGTTTTCTCGTTCGTCATTTTGTACAACTCAATAGCAGAGCCGATAAATGTACCCTGGTTGTAGGTGAATACCCAGTGTGACGTTATCCCTGTGTTACTATTGATATTGTCAAGTACCATCCCATTGTTCGCATTAAACAAAGTGGTTTTCTCCCAATTATAAATCCGTATTGCCCAATTTTTATCCGCTTCATCGCCAAACAGTTGATACAAACGAGCGGCAAGGATACAAGCCGGACCGTTAGAACAAGCGTTCTTGCTATAGGGCTGTGAATTTACCCAGGCAATACCTCCGTTGGCATTGTCATTCCAACCGGTCTTAATGTATTTCCAAATCTGGAGTGTTGCATCCTTGAATTTCTTATCTTTAGTAACGTTAAAAACACGAAGCAGTGCCAAAGCATTCCATTCCATATCATCGTAATAATCGTTACGGAACGTATTGCCATTTTTTACCCTTACACCTTCATACCAGAAATCGAAATAACTTTTGTAGAAGTTATTTCCGGAACGGAGGTATGCATCAACCAATACATCTAAAGCGTGGGCTTGTATCCAATAATGGAAATCTTGCTTGCCGTTGCTATCGTAATTGAAATATTTGCCGGTCGTATTCCAAAATGAATTGACCAAAGCGACACTGCTGCTATCGGCGGCAGCATTCCAATCAATAACATATTCTTCGTCGGAAATTACCGGAAGCGCATCTGTTTTCTCGCAAATAATAAGCATAAAAGAAAAAAGAAGTAATAAATTCATCTTTGTCATAATTGCCGGATAAAGGTTTTGTCGTGAAAGATACGTCAATCAATGCATCAGGTATTAATGCTATGCAAATATAATATTAATTTTCTTATGGAAGATGCATTAATGCCGTTTTTTTAATCTCTTTTGCTATCTCTTTGGAATATCAGATCGCTATGAAATAATCCGTTTTTTCTCGGACAATCTTGCATACCAAATAGAATGTCTTTATTTTTGTTCGCTAAAAAGATATACAAAGAGATGAACACAAACTATTGGCAAGAAGACCTTGAGACCATGAGTCGCGAGAAGTTACGAGAGCTGCAGTTGAGGCGATTAAAGAAAACTATTGCCGTTGCGGTAAACGTTCCCTTTTATAAGAAAATGTTCGATAAACACGGCATCACGGCGGATATTATCCGCTCCGTTGAAGATATTGGTAAATTACCTTTTACCAATAAGGCGGATATGCGCGAGCATTATCCTTTCGGCTTGGTAGCGGGTGATATGAAAAACGCTGTGCGCCTACATTCGTCGAGCGGGACAACGGGTAATCCGACAGTGATCGTACACTCACAACATGATTTAGACTCTTGGGCAAATCTGGTGGCACGATGTCTATATATGGTAGGGCTTCGCAATACGGACGTATTCCAGAATAGTTCCGGGTACGGTATGTTTACCGGCGGTTTGGGCTTCCAATACGGTGCGGAACGTTTAGGCGCATTGACCGTTCCGGCGGCGGCGGGAAATAGTAGGCGACAGATTAAATTCATTACTGATTTTAAGACCACCGGTCTCCATGCCATACCAAGTTATGCGATACGTTTGGCGGAAGTTTTCCAAGAAGAGGGTCTGGATCCGACTTCCACAAGTCTTACTACTTTAATCATTGGAGCCGAGCCTCACACAGACGAGCAACGGAAAAAGATAGAAAAAATGTTGGGTGTAAAAGCCTACAACTGTTTCGGGATGAGTGAGATGAACGGTCCCGGTGTAGCCTTCGAATGTCTTGAACAAAACGGTATGCACCTGTGGGAAGACTGTTATTATGTGGAAATTATTGATCCCGATACGTTGAAACCGGTTCCTGTAGGAGAAATTGGGGAATTGGTACTTACCACCCTCGACCGTGATATGATGCCGCTCATTCGTTACCGCACGCGCGATTTAACTCGTATCCTTCCAGGAGAATGCCCCTGCGGACGTACTCACATCCGTATAGACCGTATTAAGGGACGGAGCGACGATATGTTTATCATCAAAGGGGTAAACATCTTTCCCATGCAAGTGGAGAAGATACTGATGCGGTTTCCACAACTTGGCAATAATTATCTCATAACGCTTGAAACTACAGATTCCCAAGATGAAATGATTGTAGAAGTAGAACTCAACGACCTTTCTACCGACAATTACATTGAATTGGAAAATGTTCGTAAAGAAATCATTCGTCAATTGAAAGACGAAATATTAGTTACGCCAAAGGTGAAACTGGTAAATAAAGGAACATTGCCACAAGCTGAAGGCAAAGCAGTTAGAGTGAAAGATTTGAGAAATAACAAATAGGAGATTTTCTTTAGTAACAATTTGTTAAATTAACCCGTAGTGCATTTAGAGTAAAAAGCCAGGGAAGAAAATATTCGGAATTAATAAGTTACTTCTATTCAGTTGTTTACCAAACTCTTTAAATATCTATTCTCCTGATTTTCTGAAAGATAGAGAGGTGTTGTACGACATCATAGGTAGTTTTAAACAGCTAACAAGCTGATAACTATGGGGTATTTGCGCCCATAAAACGTCATTAGGTCGTAGATAAGTCGTAGTTAGGTCGTAGATAAGTCGTAGTTAGGTCGTAGATAAGTCGTAGATACCCATAGAAAGGGCATAACTATGGAGAAGAAAAGGTGATTAAGAGGAAAGTGGAGAGTTGAAAGTTTTTTGAGTTTATCTAAATGCACTACGGGTTAAATTAGAGCAATTGTACAATTTTTCATCTTTATTTTATTAAAAAAGATATAGTTTTCTCATATAATAGGGGTAAATTGATTGGTTTTCTTACAAAATGATAATTAATTATAAGAATTCTTACTAAGCATGTTTTACGACATATTATTATATTTGGTAGGTGTAGGGAATCCCCTTATCTTTGTACCGTTATCCTGAAAACAATCTTTTTACCTTGAAGGAAACTAATACCTATTGAAAACTAAAAAAACAGGGCTTTGTGAAAAGTCCTGTTTTTTATTGTCGTATGCGCCGCTTATCTTATCAATCGAAAATTTACTTATCTTTGTTCCGGCATACTATTTGCATTATATTATTATAGTGATAACTTTTTAAAAAGAAAGAATTATGAATATAAGTATGATATCCTTTCCGTGGATGCTGTTTATTGGTATTGCTTTGGCAAGCTGGTTGGTACAGGCTAATTTGAAAAGAAAGTTCAAGAAATATTCCAGTGTTCCGACAACAAACGGAATGACAGGTCATGATGTGGCAGTCAAAATGTTACAAGATAATGGTATTTATGATGTGACGGTAACACATGTTCCCGGCATGTTGACCGACCATTACAACCCTGCCAGCAAAACCGTCAATTTGAGTGAAGGCGTTTATCGTGGTAATAATGTGATGGCGGCGGCTGTGGCTGCTCATGAATGCGGACACGCCGTTCAACACGCACGGGTTTATGCGCCGTTGGCAATGCGAAGCGCTCTAGTACCTGCCGTTAGCTTTGCTTCGCAATGGATGAGCATCTTGTTGTTAGCAGGCATTTTGTTGCTTAACAGCTTTCCGGGATTGTTGCTTATCGGCATCATTTTGTATGCCGTTACCACTTTGTTTAGTTTTGTTACTTTACCGGTTGAAATCAATGCCAGCAGACGCGCGTTGGTGTGGTTGAACGGAGCCGGAATAACAAACTCATATAATCATAGCAAAGCCGAAGATGCTCTTCGCTCGGCAGCTTATACATACGTGGTGGCTGCACTCGGTTCGTTGGCTACGTTGATCTACTATATACTGATATTTATCGGTAGAAGAAGTTGATTGCCGGCATAATGAAGAAAATCACAATAGCCATAGATGGCTTTTCTTCCTGCGGTAAAAGCACTATGGCTAAGGATTTAGCCGGACAAATAGGATATATTTATATGGATAGCGGAGCCATGTACCGCGCCGTTACTTTATATGCCATAGAAAACGGTATAATAAAAGAAGATGCAATAGATGAAGAGAAACTGAAACACCACCTTAATAACATTCGGATTACTTTCCGGTTGAACCCTCAAACCCAATCTCCGGACACATACCTGAATGACGTTAATGTGGAAAGTAAAATCAGAAGTATGGAGGTGTCTGCCAAAGTCAGCCCTGTCAGCACATTGGGATTTGTTCGCAAAGCAATGGTAGCACAGCAACAGAGAGCCGGGAAAGAGAAAGGTATTATCATGGACGGGAGAGACATTGGTACCGTTGTGTTCCCCGATGCCGAATTGAAAGTATTCGTCATTGCTTCTGCGGAGATACGCGCGCAGCGCAGATACGATGAATTGAAAGCCAAAGGAAAAGAAGCCGGTTTCGACGAAATATTGAAGAATGTAAAAGAACGTGATTACATAGATCAAAACCGTGAGATAAGCCCTTTGCGCAAAGCCGACGATGCAATATTGCTCGATAATTCTCAAATGACCCTTACCGAACAAAGCGAATGGCTTTTGGAACAATACCACAAAGCCCTTCTGGAATAATGGGAGTTTGATGCCGGCAAAGTATGTATATGCGCATTGCATTGTTAAGAGTAAATCATGGTTCGGGTAGAAATAGATGAAAAATCGGGGTTCTGTTTTGGAGTAGTTACCGCCATTTACAAAGCGGAAGAAGAATTAAGCAAAGGCGACACACTCTATTGTTTAGGAGATATTGTACATAACAGTCGCGAAGTGGAGCGGCTAAAGGCAATGGGACTGATCACTATCAACCACGAAGAGTTTAAAACATTGCGCAATGCCAAAGTGTTGCTTCGCGCCCATGGCGAACCACCGGAAACTTACCGGACAGCACTTGGAAACAACGTTGAAATCATTGATGCTACTTGTCCGGTAGTGCTTCGCCTGCAAAATAAGATTAAAAGGAAATATCTGCAAAGGGACGATAGCGAAACGCAGATTGTGATCTATGGAAAAAACGGTCATGCGGAAGTATTGGGATTAGTCGGTCAAACCGGAGGCAAAGCCATCGTTATAGAAGAGCCGGACGATATACGGAAACTTAATCTTAGCAAAAACATCCGGTTGTATTCACAAACCACCAAGTCGTTGGACAAGTTCAAAGAGATAGTAGCATACATACGTGAACATGTTTCTCCGAACGTTACTTTTGAATATCACGATACTATCTGCCGGCAAGTAGGCAACCGGATATCCAATATCCGGAAGTTTGCCGTTTCACATGATTTGATATTCTTTGTCAGCGGGAAAAAGAGTTCCAACGGAAAGGTGCTGTTTAGTGAGTGCCTGAAGGTAAATTCCAATTCTCATTTGATAGAAAGTACGGACGACATAGATAAATCGTTACTTCATGATGTCCGTTCTATCGGCATCTGCGGAGCTACGTCCACCCCAAAATGGTTGATGGAAGAAGTAGCTTCTTACATAAAATCATACTTTTAAAGATTATGTACCGACAAGCTATCAAGCAATATTTGCATACGCACAAGTATCAACATATCAATCTAAAATCCGTTCTTTTCGATATGGACGGAGTGTTGTTCGACTCCATGTCCAACCATGCCAATGCATGGCATAAAGCAATGAAAGCCCACGGTTTGGATTTAAGCTTCGAAGAAGCCTATCTGCACGAAGGGCGTACAGGTGCGGGTACTATCAACATCATTTATAAACGGCAACTGAATCGTGAAGCCTCTCCCGAAGAAATAGAAACGATTTATCACGATAAAACCGTAGAATTTAACAAATATCCTTTGGCAGAACGCATGCCCGGAACAAAGGATTTATTGAGTAAGATAAAAGATACAGGGGTAATTTCTACCGTAGTTACCGGATCGGGACAAAGTTCCTTGCTCGAACGTTTGGAAGGGAATTATCCCGGACTGTTTCATCTCGAACTGATGGTTACCGCTTTTGATGTAAAGTATGGTAAGCCCCATCCTGAGCCTTACCTTATGGCGTTGACCAAGGGCAGTTGGGCGGTTAATGAAGCAATTGTGATAGAAAATGCTCCTTTGGGTGTGGAAGCCGGTGTGAAGGCAGGTGTTTTTACTATTGCCGTCAATACCGGACCGTTGGCAGATAAGGTTTTGACCGATGCCGGAGCCAATTTACTGTTTCCTTCCATGCAAGCTCTGGCTAATGCTTGGGAGGAACTTTATGCAGAATTTAACAGAAGGTTATAATTGGGTTTCCCTTATTCTATTAATTGTTCTGCAACTTTTATCATCTCTTTTTCCCAATCATAAGAAAGAGGGTTAATTGGAAAAAGCGTCGTATTCGTTTCCTTTGCAATCGTTTCCGCATTATGACAATCAAACTCCGGTTGTATAAAAATAGTACGTACTCTTTCTGTCTTGCACCTTTCTATCAAATCTTTTAAATGAGCGGGCGAAGGTTCTTTTCCATCCTTTTCGATGCAAATCTGATACAAACCGTAATCACGGGCATAATATGAAAGAGTAGGGTGATAGATCATAAATGCACGGTCGGCTTTTCCTTTCAATATATTACGAATGATGCTGTCTGTCCGTTCTATTCGTTGGCAGAGAGAATCGTAACGGGATAAATAATACTGTTTGTTTTCTTTATCAAGATCACAAAGAGCATCAAAGGTATTTCGAGCAATAATCCGTGCGTTTACCGATGAACACCAGATATGGGGTTCCATGTTGTTTTTAAAAGAATTTCCATGCGTAGTGTCCCTAATAAACCGTATATCTTTCGATGTGTCAAAAACCCGTATATGCGGAACATTGCTAATCAATCTATCCATCCACGATAATTCAAATCCGATATACCCTATGCGAAAGTATGCTTCGCTCTCACTCAATTCCATAAGTTGCTTCGGGGTAGGGTCGTACGTTTCAGGACTGCTTCCTTTAGGAACCATACTTATGACTGTAAACTTATCTCCCGCCATGGCTTCGGTGAAATAACGCTGAGGCTCTATGGTAACAGTAATGATACGCTGTGTTCTACTCTTTTCCGAAACAGAACAGGCAGTTAAGAGCATTAGAATTATTCCACATCCGGTTAAATATTTCATTTTCATTGATTGGTTTACACATTTTTCTTCTTTGCTCTCAATATCTCCCGTTTTCCTCCCGATGGACCGGGAAGGCGTTCCACCGTAAAGCCTATATCCTGCAACATCCTTCGTATTGCCCCTTTGGAACAATAGGTGGTCAAAATCCCCCCTTCATTCATCCTGTTATACAAATATTCAAATAACTGCCGACTCCACATCTCCGGTTGCTTTTCGGGAGCAAAGGCATCGAAATAAACCACATCATACGTTTCCGTGAAAGAAGTATATTTGGTGAAATCATCTTCTATTTTATGTAAAACGAAATGAGGGGTAATTGTAATTTCCGTATTCCATATTGCGTCGTGAAGCATACGGAATAGGGGATTATCACTGTATTCCAGCCCTTCTACCGTTTCCCAGGACAATGGATAACGTTCTATGGCAGTATAGTGTATTTGTCTGCCAAGTTGTCCGGCTGCCAACAAAGTAAGAAAGGCATTTAACCCTGTCCCGAATCCTATCTCCAGGATTTGAATAGCAGAAACGGCAGAATGTTTCATACCCATATCAATAAAGATATGTTGCGACTCTGTATATGCGCCTTTTACGCTATGATAATGTTCGTCTAAAGAAGGAACAAAAAGAGTATTACTCCCATCGGCGGTTTTTTCAATAATTCTTTCTATAAAGAGTTGAGATTATGTTAATTTAAAATCTGATAAAAGCATCCACATATTGAAACCAAACAGAGACAATGATATAATCATGGAAATAATAAAAAAGCCGGCAGCAGTTCCACTATTCGAAAGCAGATATAAATGTGCTGTAAGAATACTTGCATTCACAAGGAGTAAGGGTAAAAGATTTACATATTGAGCCGGTTGCAAAAGTATAAACAAAAATACGCAGGCATTTAGTAAGATAAAGAAACGGAGATAGAGTCGGGTACGTATTTTATCCCTGAAACTTGTGATATAACTGTGAACGGCACTTATTATGCACAAACAAAAAATATAACCAAGTGTAATCAACTCCCATGTTTGAAAATAATCAAACCCTACAGGTTGGAAGTTTACCAATTCAATGAACGGTTGGTAAAACAAATGCATGTTTTGGGTAGGAAAGGCGTATCCGAATAAGAACCAATAGGGCACACTCCAACCAATAAGCAAAGCAAAGAAACTGCGAATATTCAACGAACGGAAATTATATGCTCCGATAATCAATACCGGTATAAAATAGGTCAACTGAGGATAAAATATACTACCGATGCCCGTAAAAAATGCCGAATGGAACAAATATTTCGACGACTTGTGTTGCTGATAACTCTCAAACAAGTAATATATGGACAACAGGAAAGCAAAAGTTGCAACATCTCCCGCACACAAAACATAAGACCCGGGGCAAGCAGAAAGAAACAAAAAGAAAAGAGATGCGGATAGTGCTACTCTCATCCGGGTAAGACCGAACTGATTGTTGAATGCCGAAAGGGAATATCCTATTATAAAATAAAGGATAAGACAAGCCACTTTGTTCCACCATGAAGGAAAACAATATTCAAGTATTTTCGACCAAATAGGATACGAAACTTCTTTCTCCGGAAAATCGGGCAGTAACACAAGGGAAACCGACCCAAAAACAATTGAAATAATGATTGCGACAGGAAGTGTATATTGACTTGTCGTTATCGCTTTTTGTATCTGTTGGGAAGTCATATTATTTCATCTATAAATCAAATCCAATGTCCTTTCGGAAATAGTTATCTTCAAACCGAATCATATTTGCCGCTTGGTAACTTTTGCTTAAAGCTTCCTCCTTGTTTTTACCATAAGAACAAACGGCAATAACACGCCCTCCGTCGGTAACGATGTGTTTGTCTTTTACCGTAGTGCCGGCATGAAAAAGGATGCTACCGGTTGTTGCTGCCAAATCGAAGCCGGTTATTACATAGCCTTTTTGGTAACTTCCGGGATAACCTCCGCTTACCAGCATCACACAAGCAGCTGTACGCGGGTCGATACTTAATATCTTTGTATCAAGATTGCCGACAGCTATTCCTTCAAACAAATCCACAAGATCACTTTGAATGCGGAGCATTACGCTTTCAGTTTCCGGATCACCCATACGAACGTTGTATTCTATTACCATTGGATTGCCCTGAACATTGATAAGTCCAAGAAAAATAAAACCTTTATAGAGGATATTTTCTTGCCTCAATCCGTTAATGGTAGGTTCGATAATCCGTTCGCATACTTCCTTCATAAACTCCTCACCGGCAAAAGGAACAGGGCTGACACTACCCATACCGCCGGTATTAAGTCCCTTATCTCCTTCGCCGATGCGCTTGTAATCTTTGGCAACGGGAAGCACTTTGTAATGTTCGCCGTCTGTAAGAACAAACACGGAACATTCTATACCGGAAAGGAATTCTTCTATCACTACCGTTGCACTTGCTTGCCCAAACATACCGTCAAGCATTTCCTTTAATTCCTTTTGTGCTTCTTCAAGTGTAGGGAGAATAAGCACTCCTTTTCCCGCACACAATCCATCGGCTTTCAATACATAAGGGGCAGAAAGAGTTTGCAAGAAAGCAAGTCCTTCATTCAGCGTAGCAGCAGTAACGCTTTTGTAACGCGCTGTGGGGATGTTATGCCGTTGCATAAAACCTTTGGCAAATTCTTTGCTTCCTTCCAGCTTAGCTCCCTCTTTCGAAGGACCGATAACGGCAATATACCTTAAATCATTGTCTTCTTTAAAGAAATCATATATCCCTTTCACCAATGGGTCTTCCGGACCGACAACTATCATGTCTATTTTCTTTTCAAGTGCGAAGACTTTTAAACCGGCAAAGTCTGTGGCTTTGATATTGATGTTTTCACCTACCAAACTTGTTCCGGCATTTCCCGGAGCAATATATAATTTTTCTATCTTCGGACTTTGGGCTATTTTCCATGCCAAAGCATGTTCGCGTCCGCCGGAGCCTAAAAGTAAAAGTTTCATATACTAAAATTCAAGTTCTTCCTCCAGATATTTTGTAATTTTCTCGTACAAATGTATCCTATCCTTTCCCACCACATTGTGCTTATGACCCGGATAAATGAAAAGGTCGGGATATGTTCCCGCATCTACACAGGCTTTGATAAAAGACATTGTATGTTGAGGTACGCAAGTATCGTCATGGTCGTTATGGATAATTAAAAGTTTTCTCTTTAAATTGCCGGCATAATTATTCAGGTTGCACTCTTCGTATCCTTCGGGATTTGTTTGCGGAGTATCCATGTAACGCTCGCCATACATCACTTCATAATACTTCCAATCAATTACCGGACCACCCGCTACACCCGCTTTAAACGCATCCGGATAGCGTAGCATCAAGGCTGTAGTTATATGTCCGCCGTAACTCCATCCGTGTACTCCTATCCGGGAACTATTCACAAAAGACAGGCTTTTCAGAAATTCAACACCTTTTATCTGGTCTTTACATTCTTCTACCCCAAGATGGCGGAAAGTACAGTTCTCAAATTCCAGTCCACGATTACTACTGCCTCGATTATCCAATGTAAACATGACATAACCTCTATCCGCCATGTATATGTCCCATGGACGTGCGCCATATTGCCAAGTGTTAACAACCATCTGATTGTGAGTGCCACCATATACATAAACAATCGCAGGATATTTTTTGTTCGGATCAAAGTCCGGAGGAACAATTAGACGATAGTAAAGATTGGTTTTCTCATCATCAGCCTTTATGATACCAACTTCAACGGTAGGCTTCTTGTAACCTTCAAAAGGGTCTTTTGCCGTCAACAGATTTACTTTTCTATTAGTAGATGTATCAATGATATTAATACTTCGCGGAATATTGGGCGATGCATAGCGGTCTATCAAATAATCTCCCGAAGGGTTTGGTTGACCTTGATGCGTACCGTCTGTCGTTCCTAAAAGAACACGCTTCTCCGTCTGCACATTTACTTTAAACAGATTACTTTGAAGGGGAGATAATTCTGTGCTAATGATAAAAACTTCTTTTCTTTTTGTGTTAAATCCTACGGTCTTTTTCACAAGCCAATGTCCGGAAGTAAGTTGCTTTACAAAATTGCCGTCCGTATCATATATATATAAATGATTAAAACCATCTCGTTGGCTTTGGTAGATAAACAGTTTATCATTCCAAGGTAGAAAGACGATAGGATTCTGAGGTTCGATATATTTCGGATGGGTTTCTTCTATAAGAATAGTGTCCGGTTCACCTGTTTTTGCATCGTACCGGCATAATTTAGCATGGTTTTGGTCGCGGTTCAGTTCGATGAGATAAAGGCTCTCTTCATCAGGAGACCAGCTGATATTGGTAAAATAACGGTCGGTCGGGTCACCGGTATTGAGATATATTGTTTTATTGTCATCCGGGTTATAAATGCCAATACCTACTTTATGGCTTGTCATACCCGCCATTGGATAACGAATGTTATCCACTTTTCCTGTTCGTTCGGTAATGTCCACCAACGGATATTGTGTTACCATCGTTTCATCCATGCGATAAAACGCCAACAAATTTCCTTTCGGACTCCAGAAAGTTCCTTTGTTGATGCCAAACTCATTCCGATGCACCGATTGTCCGCACACGATGCCCTCCGGTTCTTGAGTAACGCTCACATTATCCACATAAAGATTATTATCCACAGTAAACGTTACATGCCCACTCTCCGGGCAAAAATCCGTATTCAATGCCTTCGACAGAATCGGCAAAACTTTTACAACCCTTCCGGTTTTGAAATCATAGATAACATATTTATTCGGCAATGGAACAAGCACTTCCGATTTGTTTTGCCAATAAAAACAAAGGTTGTGCAAATGCGGTACCGTTCCCAATTGCTTCCCTTCCAAAACTTTATTAAGCTGTTCACGGGTAAATAACACTTGTTCTTTACCCGAACGAGGATTTATCACATAAAGCTCGTCAATATCCGTTCTGATACATTCATTGCCCCACCATTGCAAGCCGTACAGATTATCCGGAAAACGATAGTTCGCTCCACCGGAAATCAATTCATCCAGTGTCGGTGTTTTCAATTCCTGTGCCATAATGTTTAAGGTAAAGAATGGAAGTTGAAAGACAACAATCAATAATGTTTTAAATATCCGTTTCATAATTATTAATTATTTCTTATATATTCTTTGTATTTTCCTCCGAATATACGGTATTTGCGGAACTCACATTCCAATGAACCGTTATAAAGAGGTATTTTTATATTTGGCTTCAGTCCGATTTGGTTAAAGCATTCTTCACGGTAACTCAATATCCAAGCCTCGTAACCACAAAAAGCATGCTTTAATCGTTCACCAATTGCCTTGTATAAGTCCAATAAATTATATGCAGATATGCGTTCGCCATAAGGCGGATTAGTAATGATGATAGATTTATTTTCCGGTTGCCCGAATTGCTGAAACGACTGTAACTTCAAAATGATATTCTTTGAAAAGCCGGCTGCTTTCACATTATGAGATGCAATGTCAATAGCCTTTTGATTGTTGTCATACCCATAGATTTTGTGTTTAAACTGTTGTTCCCGGCTGTCATCATTATATATCGCTTCAAACATATCTTTATCAAAGTCTGCCCATTTCTCGAAAGCGAACCCTTTCCGAAACACTCCCGGTGCAATATTATTGGCTATCAACGTTGCTTCAATAAGAATTGTTCCCGAACCGCACATAGGGTCAATCAAATCACATTCCCCCCGCCAGCCGGTCATAAGTATCATTCCGGCAGCCAACACCTCATTAAGCGGTGCTTCTACTGCTTCCTGCCGGTATCCCCTCCGGTGCAGCGATTCGCCGGAAGAATCAAGCGACAGCGTACAATGAGTTTGCGCAATATGTATATTCAGCAACATATCCGGATTGTTAATACGTACAGACGGACGTTCACCTGTTTTCTCGCGAAAATAATCCACAATGGCATCCTTCACCTTGTACGAAACAAATTTTGAATGGCGAAACTCTTCACTAAACACAACGGCATCTATTGCAAAACTCTTCTTTACATCCAGAAACTCTTCCCACTTGATAGCCCGAACGTGCCTGTAAACCTCATCAGCATCTTTTGCCGTAAACTGTTTGATAGGTTTCAGTATGCGGATAGCAGTGCGCAAACAGAAATTCGTCTTATACATCATCTTCTTATCGCCACTGAAAGAGACCATACGTCTTCCTATTTCTATGTCGTCAGCTCCCAATGCCGTCAACTCCCCTGCCAATATATTTTCTAAACCTTGAAAGGTTTTAGCAATCATTTTAAATTGCTTCATGTGTGTTGTAGTGTGAATAATAAGGTTTATTGTGTTAATGCGATTAATTCATCGGGACTACTGTAGTATTGCTTCGTCTTCAAATAGTTCACCCATTCTTTTAGTGTCTTCATCTCAGGTGCATCTTTAATTTGTTTGAACAGTTGTTTGAAATGGGTATCTTTTTTACTCATTATTTGCTTTGTTTGCCGTATAAAACTGTCTAAATCTGGAGATAACTTAAAATCTTCCATGCGTACACCTGCTTTGAGTGAGCTTTTTAGGATAAAAGCATCCACAGCGGGTGAAATCATTATCAGGTAATGCGGCTTATCGGGATGCTTATACAGAGCAAGAGAGTCTGTTTTGCAAACCTTTTTAAATTCTTTCGTATACGCTGCTTGTTTCTTATCGTTATCTACAATACCGAGCGCAAATTCCTTGTTCAATTTCTCTTTCATTGTCTTAACCACATTGTTGCACCCTTTTTGATGATTGTATCCTTTTAAAGGAGGAACTAATGTCTCAATAAGATTGGTATCAATATAACATTCGGGAATGATACAAAAATCTTTATTGTCCATTGTCATGACTGCAAGAATGTTTCGGTATTGAAAAACAAATCAACCCCGTATTCATATATCTCCTGCAACTCCTCGTCATCCAACCTCTTTACTACAGTTTGCCCATCTTTATAATCAACCAAATAAATGGCAAGTTCTTTTTCCGCCGATTCCAACAACTCGCTTACCACATACGGACTGTGGGTGGTAATGAAGAATTGATTGTTTTTTGAATAAATAATCTCCTGCACCACGTTTGATATATAAGGAGGATAAGCATGGGCTTCGGGTTCTTCAAAAATCAATATGGAGTTTTGGTTGCTTTCTATGGCTGTTTTATAAAATATCAGTCGCTGCAACGAATCCGCCATGGAATAGAAGGGTATCGAGAATATCTCCCCTTGTCCTTTTTCTTTAAATGCTCTAATCTCCCTACTGTTAGTATCAAAAAAATATTTCAATCCGTATTCGTCAAACTTGTTTGCTAATTCCTGCTTTAATCTTGGCGAATGAGAAACAATATCCATTAAGTTACTCCCGCTGGGAGGTGAAAGAAAGTGTTCAGGAGAAACTCTTTTTTCAGAAGTCATAGTATAGAAGTAGCTTTTAAACGGGTTTAGTCCGTAATTCTCAGATATCTTTTTTGTTGATAATATGAGATTATTAAAAGGTAATCGTAGCACCCTTTCACTCTCTCCATCTTGCTTAAATGTTAGGTCAACAAGTAGTTTGTTGTCGTCCACAAGTATCTTGGCGACATTAATAGAAGAGGTAGAGCCATTTGTTTCGACTTCAATGGACTTATCCATATCTCCGTCAAAGAATAATTCCGAATCGCTCTCCACCCGGATAAATTGCCGTATATGCTTTTCCTTCGCATATTGCAAATAGGGTAAACTGAACAATGACAAAGCCTCTAATATATTGCTTTTACCCACATTTGGCTTTCCGATGAACAGGTTTATCCGGCGACAGTCGTTCAAATGAACATCCTTGATTGACTTGAAATTGGTGATATGAACGTTCTCTACCATAGTTTATCCTCTTCTCTGCACTATCCTTGCATACGGCGGGACGTCTTCCGTCACCCATATATTACCTCCTACGACAGCTCCTTGTCCTATGGTGATACGTCCCAGAATGGTAGCGTTGGAATATATAATCACATCATTTTCTATTATCGGGTGGCGTGGAATACCTTTGAGCGGTTTGCCGTCGGTATCCACAGGAAAACTTCTGGCTCCCAAAGTAACTCCTTGGTACAACTTCACGTTGTTGCCGATGATGCTTGTGCCACCAATCACGACTCCCGTTCCATGATCAATGGTAAAGTAATTGCCGATTCTCGCTCCGGGGTGAATATCAATGCCTGTTTCCCTATGCCCCATTTCAGTGATGATACGCGGAATGAGAGGGACACTCAATTCTCTCAATTCGTGTGCAATACGATAATTAGAAATCGCTCTGATTGCCGGATAACAGCAGATAACCTCACCGGGACTTTCGGCTGCGGGGTCTCCATTATAAGCAGCTTCTACGTCGGTGGCTAATACTTTTCTTATATCGGGTAGCTTACCGATAAACTTTGCTGCTAATTGGGTTGCCCTTTCATGCTTGAAATCTCCGGATTTGTCGTACGGTTCATTTTCGGTGAAATATAGTGCGGCAAGTATCTGCTCAATCAACTGGTCAAACAGAGCTTCTACGTTAGCCCCAATATGATTGTGCAAAGTTTGTCTGTTGACAGCCGGATCACCATAATAACCGGGGAAGAGAATAGCACGTGCACGTTCGATAATGTCGTTCAGAATAGATGACGACAATAAAGGCTCATTTTCTTTATAATGGTGGAATAGCTCTTTGTCTAATTCACTTTTCGAAAGTTCGTCAACTGTTTGATTTATAATTTGAGTATAGTCTAAAGCAATATTCATGTAAAACCTCCTAATTTTGTGTCAATTAGGCGCAAAGGTAAGAATTATGAAATAGAAAGCAAAAATTTGCATACAGGGAATAAAGAAAAATGAATTCGTAGAACTTAGGTCATATACGGATAATCTTTTACCCGTAGTGCATTTGTCTCTCACACGCATGCTTAAGGGTTACATCCGTATTTTGTCCGATCGCTATCCGATTCATGTCCGATCCATATCCGCTTCCCAAGCGGACATATATACCCGAAAAAGCCCTTCGAATAGGCTTCGGATGGGTTACGAACCGCTAAGAGAGCGCTGGGAAATCTTTATTTGTTTGTGAGATTCTTTTTTAATTGTACGGTCATTAACCGGCGGATTTCTTCGGCTGCCGTACGAGCCGCCTTGTCGAAATTTTCGGAGTTATCGGCATAAATAATAGCGCGCGATGAATTGACAATCAGTCCGCACGTTTTATTCATACCGTACCGGCACACCTCTTCGAGCGAACCTCCTTGCACGCCTATACCGGGAACTAACAGAAAATGGTCGGGAATATACTTTCGAATACCGGCAAACATTTTCCCTTGTGTAGCTCCCACCACATACATCATTTGTTCGCTGTCTGCCCATGTTTGTGATTTTTTCAACACTTTCTCGAACAGGCGTTCGCCGTTGCTGCCTTCCGTTAGTTGGAAATCCTGTGAACCTTTGTTGGAAGTCAACGCCAGCAGTATTACCCATTTCCGGGGATAAAGCAAGAAGGGCTTAACACTGTCTTCGCCCATATACGGGGTTACGGTAACGGCATCAACATCCAAATCATCGAAAAAGGAACGAGCATACATTGCGCTGGTATTTCCGATATCTCCACGTTTGGCATCAGCAATGACGAATTGGTCGGGGTAGTTTCCTTTTATATATTTGACAGTCTTTTCAAGAGCAATCCAACCTTTTACTCCCAAGCATTCATAAAAAGCAAGGTTGGGTTTATAAGCGATGCAAAGATCGGCAGTGGCATCAATGATGGATTTGTTGAAAGCGAAAACAGGATCTTCTTCCTGAAGCAGACATTGTGGTATTTTCTCAATATCGGCATCGAGACCTATGCAAAGGAAAGATTGTTTACGGATTATATTTTCGAAAAGTTGTTGTTTGGTCATAAATATAAATTAATAATAGTGATGTAAAAACCGGTTTGACATTACAGTAATAATTTTTTCACATCGTCCTCTTTTTCAAACAAGGTACATCCTCCCGTATGTTCACCACCGACTAATTCTGAAGAGCGTAATTTTTCAAAAAAAGGCGATTGTATAGCTTCGATCAAACTTACCTGAATCAGATTCCGGTCGGAATAAGGAGAGAAAGGACAAGCTTCGGCATTGCCTCCGGGGCTGATATGGAAGAATCCTCTTCCGGCAGCCAAACATCCTCCCATATATTTTTCATCTCCCGGGAAAGACAGGAATATCGTGCTTTCGTATTGTTTCCGAAGTGCATCTATCGTTTGATCCAGTTCTTCGCAATCTTTGTTTGTCAATGCCAAATAAGCAGTATCTTTCTCCGTAGGAACATATTCCACATAAATGACAAGTTTGCATCCTGATTTTTGCAGCATTTCGAGGAATGAGGTCGAAGTAACCGTTTGACGATTTTCAGTTGTAACGGTTACGGACGTTCCAAAGAACAATTTCTTTGCATGTAACTGTTTCATTACTTGCGTGATTTTATCATACACCCCATTGCCTCTTCTCTTATCCGTTTCGTTTTGCTCTCCCTCCAGACTTAGAACAGGGATCAGATTGCGATTGTTCACGAAGATATCGAGGTACTCTCCCTGTAGCAATGTCCCGTTTGTAAAAACAGGAAATATCATATTTTTTACGCTGGCGGCAGCGAGAATTACATCTTTCCGGAGCAATGGCTCTCCTCCTGCCAACAAATTGAACGAGATTCCCATTTCAACCGCATCGGTGAAAATCTGTTTCCATTGCATTACCGACAGGTTTTCTTCTGTGGATTTGCCTGTACCGCAAATTCCGTTTGAACGGGCATAACATCCACTACAAAACAGGTTGCAATTGTCGGTAATACTGGAAATTAAAAATGCGGGAATATGTATTCCCAATGTCTCATAATTTTCTCTTTTCTTTTGGGCTTCAACGATTACTTTCTGCATTTTCAACACGAAAGCGGTAGCTTGGGGATTGGCAAATGTTGCTTTCAACGTGTTTTTTATCAGGCGTTCAATACTTTGATTCATATAAATGTTCAGTTCCCGAGTAGTCATTCTTATGCTTTTTTTAATAATGTTTAGACAGGTTCCAAATAATGGACCTTGTGTACGCCATCAGTTAAATATTTTACTTGTGCAAAAGTAGTAACAATTACTTGTGATTAAAGAATTAATTCTCTAATCATTTGCTTAATTGGGTGAATACGCTTATTTTTGCACAAGAGAAACGATATTACCGGGCTACGGATTTACAGCATCTAACCGATTGAGTCGCAGTATGTAACATCAGTTTCCAAATGAAACAATATCGTTTTATTAAATAAAATATTAAATTCGTTCGTTTATGTGGCTAATTAATTCTTCTGTGGGAAGGAAAGTGGTTATGAGCGTCACGGGGCTTGCACTTATCCTGTTTTTGACATTTCACATGGTGATGAATCTTGTTGCAATTATCAGCGCAGATGCCTACAACATGATTTGTGCTTTTTTAGGTACAAACTGGTATGCTCTGGTAGGAACAATGGGTTTGGCTGCTCTGTTTGTCATTCATATTTTTTATGCTCTTTGGTTGACTCTCCAAAACCGCAAAGCACGCGGAAGTGAACGTTATGCCGTTACCGCAAAACCTAAAAG